>Ga0207831_100073_pt1 | contig 141296 bp, 118 predicted proteins | sample TtanPargueraPR_7_FD_187741 | JGI IMG/M metagenome (GOLD analysis project Ga0207831, IMG submission 187741) | Aerobic enrichment media microbial communities from Bioluminiscent Bay, La Parguera, Puerto Rico - Tt and M1 (2) (SPAdes) | ecosystem: Environmental > Aquatic > Marine > Unclassified ...
TGTAACCTGCGCTGCTTTCCAAAAAGGCAGAAAAAATTTCACCCTACGGGCGCGCCCGAGATGCCCATCGGCTGCGTTATCAAGGGCTTGCGGTACAGGCGTACAGCGGCGCCCCTGATGCCTTGCCGATGACCATCTCGAACGCGTGAAATATCCGGGTTAGTCGAACCCCGCGGCATTTCAACTGTTTGATAGAGGAGGGTGCGCAAATGACGTCGCTGGAGACATTCTATCAATCCGAACTCCTGCCGGATCTGGAAAAGCTGGAAGCCCAGCGCATCACCGTCAAAAAGAAACTGATCCAGGCAGTTCTCATTGTGTTGGGCCTTAATCTGGTATTTTTGTTTGTTGCCGGCCAATTCGGCCTGAATCTTACGTTTCTCTTTTTGTTCCTGGTGCTTTCGGCGGTTTTCACCCTTTTCCCCTGGCATGTCAAATACTACCGGGACTACCATGCCGGATTCAAGGCCACCATCATTCCCAGGATTGTGGCGTTTGTCCATCAGGGGTTGCGGTACGACAAAGACGGTATAGTGTCCAAGGAAGAATTCCTGGCCAGCCATTTATTCCACGACCGGCCCGGCGAATACAAAGGGGACGACCTGGTCAGCGGCACCATCGGCGAAACCGCCATCAAGTTTTCCGAAATCCATGCCAAACGGGTGGACATTGTCCGCCAGGGTTCCAGCTCGAGCAGTGCCAACCGGGGGACTAAAAAGCGCTATACCCCGATTTTCAGCGGTCTTTTTTTCGTGGCGGATTTCAACAAAACCTTCAAGGGAACAACCGTGGTTCTGCCGGACACCGCCCAAAAACTGTTTGGCGATCTGGGCCAGGCGCTTCAGGCCCTCAACGTTCAAAACGGCCAGTTGATCAAACTGGAAGACCCAGAATTCGAAAAGTTGTTCGTGGTCTATGGCGAAGACCAGGTGGAGGCCCGCTATCTACTTTCCACCAGCCTGATGCGCCGAATCGTGGACTTCCGCAATCGGACCCGGAAAGAGATGCGGCTTTCCTTTTCGGCGTCCAAACTGCACGTGGCCATTCCCCTGGCCCGAGAATTGTTCGAGCCCAAAATTATGGAAAGTCTCCTGACCATCGCCCACGTGCAGGAATATTACGATGATCTGAAGCTGGCCATCGATATTGTCGAGGATCTGAATCTCAACACCCGGATATGGACGATCAAACGTCAGGCCCCACCGGGGTCCGTGGCAGCCGGCAATGCAGCCCTGGCTGCCGGCGCGTCCTCCACCGAAGCGGCCCCACCGCCGCCGCCCGCATCGGCGACACCGGAGCGCCTCTCCCCTGAAGATGCCACAAAAACTTTCCGGGAGTTTATAGACAAAGCCGACACCGCCCTGATGCCGACGGTCAAGCGTTGGGGGAAAAGGATTGGCGGCGCCTTTCTCTTGCTGGTTTGCCTTCCGGTCCTGCTTTTCGAAGCCTATATGGCCGCCTTGATCATTTTCTGTTTCGGGGTTTTCTTTTTGATCGGGGGGTTCGCTTCGCCCTATGTGGAAAAGGTCGCGTTTACGGTTCTCTTCCTCGCGGTCGGCCTCATCATCGCCCTTTTCACCTACAGCACTTATGCGACCCGCATGGCCAGCAAAACCTGGCCAACGGCCAACGGCGTGATCATTCGATCGGAAATCGAGGCGCATACCCGCACCAGCAGTGATGACTCCCAAAAAGAGGAAACCTTCATAACGACCCCCAAAATCGCCTATGAATACCAAGTCGATGGCAATCGCTTCAAGGGCTCCAAAGTAGCGCTTTCCTCGCCTTCCGGAAACGCCCAACAGCTTGTCACCCGCTATCCCAAAGGGAAATCCATTCCGGTCTACTACAATCCCGACAAGCCCCGACAAGCAGTCTTGATTCCGGGAGGCCCCGGTTTCAATGCCGTGCCGTACTTTTTTGCCGGTACGTTTTTGTTGTTTGGTATTTTAAGTGCCGTCCATCTCTGGATGCGTGGCCGGCACCCTTGATCGTCAACTGAAAAACCTATTGGTGATGCAACCGTTTCGAATAATCCACCTCCAAATGAAAGGGAATGCCAATGTTTACCTCCCACATGGATCGCCGCGAAGCCATGAACCACATTCTCAAAACCGTCGCCCTGGCAGCCGGCATCAGCGTCCTGGATCTTAAACGTATCCTGTCAGCCAAAGCCGGAACGTTGCCCAAAAACGCTCAAACCAAATTGAAAATGCTCAAAGTCAAACTCTCCGGGTTCGATCTGAAGGTGTTTCAAAGCCAATTTGGGCGGATTAGGCCCATGAAGCCGGCCGCCCGCCTGGGGCTGCCGGGTGCCAAACAAGGCATGGGTTGCGCCGTCCATTCTTTGGGTGGGGTCACGGGGGCGAATGCGGCCAGCAGCTGCCCTCAATTTTCTGTGTGCGGTTCTTTTGGCGGCGACTCATGCCCGGCCTTGGACACCTGTTCCACCAATGTATGCAGCGGCCAGGACATCGGCGAAGATGGATCGGGAGGTGAATGTGGCACCAACGACTGTAACGATCAGGACTGCGGCACTCTCGATGTCTGCGGTGACAATGAGTGCACGTCGCAATCCTGCCCGAGTCTCGGCGGCTGCGGCAAAAATAAAGCGGATATCACGGGCCTGTTGAACCAGTGCCGCAACGATCCTTATGTCCAGGGGTTGATGGAACACTTCCATACCACCAACACCCGACAACTGGGACGCCAGGTTCAGAACATGCTCCGACAGAAACGCGTTATCACCCCCCAGCAGGTAATGGGCGGGCAACCTGTCCAGCAAAAAACGCTCAACGTGCGCCCAAAAACCAATTAGTAAAGACGCCCAATTCGAAAGCCTTTAGATCAGGAGGTCCGCCATCGAACATGATGCCCAAGAAAACGACAGCCAGGACCTGAAGCCATCCGCCTATAATTTCCATACCCTGCTGCCGGATGGTACGGTTCTCTTCTTCAATTTCTTTACCCTGAATCTCATGGCCCTGGATGGCTCAGAAGCACGGCAGACGGAAATACTGCTGGCTACCCCTCACAACGCGTATCCCTCTCAACCTCACGGGCTTTGCCGGCAACTCCTGGATAAGGGTTTTCTAATTCCCGCAGAAGTCGATGAAAGGGATTACCTGCGAAACGGGCATGCCCAGGCCCGAACAAACAACCGTAATCTCAGCCTGACCATCATTCCGACCCTGGCATGCAATTTTCGCTGCCGCTATTGCTATCAGGAGCATCAGCCTGAGACCATGGGGCCGGAAGTCGAGGAAGCCGTGCTGAATATGGCGGCCGCACGGTTGGGCGAAGACGGCACCCTCTCCGTCACCTGGTTCGGCGGGGAGCCGCTGCTTCAAATTGATCGTATCGAAAGGCTCACTGCCGGCTTCCGGCGGCTCTGCGATCGACGCAAGGCCCGCTACTCATCCCACATCATCACCAACGGCTACCTGCTGGACGGCCACATGGCCGAACGATTGCGGGACTGCAGCATCAACCACGCCCAGGTCACCCTCGATGGCCCGCAGCCCGTTCATGATCAGCGGCGGCCTTTGGCCGATGGCAGGGGCACCTTCGACACCATTCTGGCCAACATCGAGGCGGCCGCATCCCGGGTGCCCATCCACCTGCGCATCAATGTGGACCAGACCAATCGTGAGGGTATCTCCGCCATTCTCCAACAAATAGCCGACATGGGGTTGACCGATAGGGTCCATCCCTATCTCGGCCGGACCTATCCCTACACCGGGGTATGCATGGACGTGGTTAGCGATTGTTTGGCCGATGCCGACTTTGCCCTGCTCGAACTGGAGACCACGATGGAACTGGTCGAACAGGGTTATCTGGCCTACCGCGCCCCGCGAGCCATAAGCACCTATTGCATGGCCGAAAGGGCCAATGCCTTCGTGGTTACGCCCCACGGCTGCCTGCTGAAATGCTGGAACGAAGCCTCGGAGGGATCCGCCGCTGTGGGACACCTGTTTCATACCGAAGATGACCGTATGCGCCGGAACGCGGAGAACTGGAACCGGCGGAATATTTTCCAACTCGAATGCGCCGACTGCCTGCTGCTGCCCATCTGCATGGGCGGCTGCCCCTATCTCTACCACCAGACCGGCCGCCTGCACTGCCATGCCTGGAAAGCCCACCCGGATGAAAGCCTTGCTGTGTACTACTACATTAAACGCCTGGAACAGGAACGCGAAATCGCGCGAACCTTTGGCATGGTGGTAGAAGACCTGAAAGCGGCAGTTCTGCCGTGAACCTATTCGCCGGGGCCGCAGGGCCGATTGTCCCGCTTTCGTCCCGAATGCGGGAAACGATCCTTGTTTCTGGTATCCGTTAGTGTCAATCAAGGCAGGATCACGCATTTTTCCGGATTCAGGAACAGGTAGAGCTCCTGGCCTTCCCCCTGGGGCAGGTGATGGGGGACCTGCACCCGGATCATCGTTTCTTTCACACGAACGAAAAAATTCAGGAAATTGCCCAGATAGGCTTTATGGATAATCGTGCCTTGGAACAAATTCTCCATGTGTGTGGGCGGGTCTGGAAACACTTCGACATCTTCGGGACGTATGGAGGCATACACTTTTGCCCCCGACAAATCACTTGTATGGTTGATCCGGTGGCACAATAGTCTTGGGCTGAATTCCGTCTTGACATAAACCGCGTCTTTGTCCTTGAGGGTCTCGACGACCTCCCCGGGAATGAAATTCATTGTACCGATAAAGTCGGCCACAAACCGATTGGCCGGTTCCTGGTAGATTTCCTGGGCGGTACCCAGCTGCACCACATTTCCGGCATCCATGACCGCAATCCTGTCGGAAATGACCATGGCTTCGGCCTGGTCATGGGTCACATAAACCGATGTGATGCCCATGCGCCTTACCAGGTTTTTGATTTCAAACCGCAGTTCTTCCCTGAGTTTGGCGTCCAGGTTGCTGAGCGGTTCATCCAGCAGCAACACCTTGGGATTGCCCACCAGGGCTCGCGCCAGGGCCACCCGCTGCTGCTGGCCTCCGCTCAACTGGGCGGGATACCGGTCCTCCAGCCCTTCCAGACCGACCAGCGCCAGGACCTGTGCAGCTTTTTCTTTAATCTTCGGCTTGGCCAGCTTCTGGATTTTAAGGCCGTAAACAATGTTGCTGATAACCTTCATGTGTGGCCAGACCGCATAATTCTGAAACACCATGCCGATACCCCTTTTGGACGGCGGCACAAACCCTTTCGAAAGCATCGGTTTACCATCGATAACGATGTCGCCCTCTTCCGGTTTTTCCAATCCGGCGATGCAGCGCAACGTGGTCGTTTTTCCGCAGCCGGAAGGGCCAAGCAGGGTCAGCATCTCGCCTTGTTGGACATGCAGATCGATGCGGTTGATGGCGACAACCTTCTTGAAGCACTTGTAGAGGTTCTGGATTTCGATGAATGCCATGGCGTCCACCTTTTTTGGCCCGAACATTTCATGTGAAATATCCGGGTTAGTTCTCCCCGGCACCCCAGGCCGCCTTGAGGACGCCGCCGCCGATACGCGAAATGATCATCAGGAGGATAAACGTGATGACGATCATTAAAAAGGCCATGGCGGCGGCAATTCCAAATTCCATGCCCCGGTGCCAGTTCAAATAAATGCCGATCGGCAAGGTTTCCCAGCCCCCCCGGTAAAGGAATATCGCCGTGGAAATTTCCTGGAAGGCCATGATGAAAAACATCACCACACCCACCAGAACGCCCTTCAGCAACAACGGCAGGGATATGCTGAAGAACGTCCTGATCTTTCCGGCGCCGGACACCTCGGAAGCCTCTTCCAGCGAGGGGTCCAACTGCAGGTAAGAGGAATGGGCCATGCGTAAAAAATAGGGCAGCCGCCGGGCAAACAAGGCCAGGGGCATGATGATCCAATGCGTCGCCAGGGGAATGCCCTGCCAGAAGGCGAGGAGATAACTGACGCCGACGGCAATCCCCGGGAAGGCCAGCATCAGGGTGATGACGAAATCGAGCGCATCCTTGCCGGGCACCCGTGTCCGCACGATGAGGTAAGCCGCCGGAAGCCCGAAGGCAATCCCGAACAGAAGCGCGATACCACTGAAAAGAAAAGAGTTTTTCACCAACCCCGGGCTTTCCAGGAGAATAAGCCTGAAATTCTCCAGGGTCCAATAGGTGGGGAAGGGCTCGAAAACCCATCTTCGGGAAAAGGCGGACAACCCCAGAACAATGGGGATCAACAGAACCAGGACGGCTATGAACGCCATAAACACATACGCCCCCAGCCTCACAAATGGACTCGGCTCGACCACCCGGCCTTCCGATGTCGTCCCTTTGGACAGGCCCGTGTACTTACGCTTCTCGACCCACCATCGGGCCAGTAAAAACAGGCTGATGCACACGACCGCGGAGACCACCGTCGCCACAATACCCATATATTTCCGGTGGACGTCGGTGAAGTGATAGGAGATGTTGATGTAGGAGACCGACGGCAGAAAGTCCACCTGACCTAAAATCAAGGGAGTGAGCCAGTCGGTGAAGGGCCACAAAAAAACCAGGACGGCCCCCGCCAGATAGCTCGGGGTGCAGAGGGGCAACGTAATTGTGAAAAACCTTCGGAAGCCGCTGGCCCCCTCGACCTCGGCGGCTTCTTCAAAGGATGGATCGATGTTGGTGAAACCGGCCGAAAGCCCTAGAACGATAAACGGCAGCATGTGCAACGCCTGAATGAAAACCAGTCCGTGCAGGCCGTAAATGAAATTGACGGGCTCCTCGATAATACCGATATCCATGAGAAGCAGGTTCAGGGTGCCGTATTTGCCAAAGAAAATAATGAAAGCAAACACCCCGGCAAAGGCGGGCAGCACAATCGGGAGCAGGATCAAGGCCGTGAAAACGGTTTTCCCCCGATGCCGGTAGCGTGCCAGGATATAGGCCAGGGGCACCCCGAAGATCGTTGTCGTCAGCAGCAGCAGCGTACTCAGGAGCAGGGTATTGCCGAAAGTCTTGAGATAATAGGTATCCCGGAAGAACTCCACATAATTGTTCAGCCCCCAGTTGTCGGTCCCGGAAATTTTAAAACTCTCCAACACCAGGATGGACAGCGGGTAAAGCACGAAAAAGGCGATGATCGCCCACAGAAGAGCCGCCAGTATGACGTTGCCGCGCGACATAGAGCACGCTCCCTTGTCTGCCGGGTGAAGGCTTAATTACCCTGCCGTCAAATGATACTTACCGGGCAAAAATCGCCCTTTGTCTTGTCCTGATGCCGCCTTCGCACTGAATACGGCTCAATGACGACCGGTCATGGGGCGACCAGCAACGCGCGCGCCTTCGATGCCGCCAAACGGGCGGCGGCGTAGTCGCCGTCGATCTCGAAAAGCCTGCGGGCCTCTTTTATTTTCCCATCGGCTTTGGCAACGTCCATCTTCTGATCCTTGGCCGCTGCGACCTCTCCCTCGACTTCCTCGATCAGGAAAAGACTGCTCTTCAACTCACCCCACTTGCGGTAGATCTCGTATTCGTACTTCTTGTTGACCTCGTCCCATCGCTTGGTGGCCAGATCCAGGTCGTATTCAATGAATTCGACTTCCAGTTCCCAAAAGGAATTCGCCCCCAGGGCCTTCTTGGCGTGGGTGGCCATTTCGACGCCTTCTTTTTCCCAGGCATCGAATTTGACGTCGTCGCTGGCCGCAAAGTAACGGCCTTCCAGCACGTATTTCTGGCCGTCCGGGCTGAACAGCCAGTCCAGGAAAATCTTGCCCGTGGCTTCGTTGGGGGCCCCTTTCAACAGGGCGACGGCTTCCGGTACCAGAATCGTTTTTTCTGGGAGCAAATCCCGAACGGGAAAACCATCCTTGCGCGCCGCCATGGCGTTCATCTGCGGTTGGGCCACTCCGATGGGAACCTCACCCCGGGCCACCAGTTGCGTCGTGTCGGTGCTGCCGGTGGAGAAACGGGCGAGCTGCGCCGCCAGCAGCCGCAGGTACCGCCAGGCTTCCTCCTCGCCAAAGGCCTGCATGAGAATTTCGATGGTTTCATGCATGGTGCCGGAGGCGTAGGGCAGCGTATGAACGATGTTGCCCCTGTAGATCGGATTCAGAAGATCATGCCAGGTTTTCGGAGGGGGTAATCGCAATTTTTTCAGCACCTTTTCATTGTAGAGATTCGTGACGATCCAGGGGGCAAAACAGGTCCAGTAATCATCCTTGTCCTTAACCTTCATGCCATGCCAGTCGGCGGGAACCTTCTGCCAGCCTTCAGGCTTGTAGGGAACGATCAATCCTTCCTGTCTCAAAACTTCATGAGCCGGAGCGCCCGCCCCCAGAAAAATGTCGGCATCCGGTTTGCCGCCCCAGGCTCTGACTTTGTCCAGGCAGACCGGCCAGCCGCCGGGGCGCACGAAGGTAATGTCGACATCCTTGCCATATGTCTTTTTATAATGGGCTTTGAATCCTTTCGTCAGACTGGCGGACAATTCCTTGTAAACCGGCCCGACCCATCCGATTTTGTCAGCCGCCTTTACCACCGGCGAAAAAACGGGAATGAACAGCAACGCGATTGCAAGGACTGCAATCATGGATGTCATCAAAATGCCTCTCCTCATTTTCGCCCTCCTTTCCCAACGGGTCTGTTAACACTGCAAACGCACGGCTCCCCACCACCTCCTTCCGAAATGAAATTTGGGAACACATTGGTTTGGACACCGATTACATCAATCCGGTTGATGGAACAGGGGTCCGGGGTAAAAAGACATTGTCGGGGTCAAATGAAATGGCAATCTGCGGGAATACATGGTTTTACCTGGACGGCACCAGAGGCAGGAGGGAATGCAACTTTTGTGAATGAGAATATACTCAAGTATATTGTAACGTTTCAGTATGTTGTCAAGCCGATCCGATCGGTTTTCGCCACCGGAGGTTCACGGCGCCGGAGGCCTCGCCCCCCAGGCGTCATTCCGCTTCACCACCCATCCCCCTAAGGAACGCCCGCACATTTCGTCCCAGGACGGCATGGTTGTAGCCCCCTTCCAGAATCCCGAAGCAGCCGGCCTGGTTGCGTTCGGCCGCCTTTCGCACCATGCTGCCCATGGCCTCGTAGTCTTCGGTGGCCAACAGCCCGCCCCAGTCGTCCCGGTGATTGTCGAAACCAGCGGAGACCCCGATGATATCGAAAGATGCGTTCGCCAGGGTCCGCTCCACCAGCGCCACATAATCGTCGGCGTCGGACGCTTCCGGATTCAGGATGGTGGCCCAGGGGTTGCCCCCCAGGATATTGACGTTGCCGTCGCCAAAATGGAGATCGAAGTCAAGTATCATGGCCCGGTTAATGCTTCCTTCCGCTTTCAGTCGCAGCAGGGCCACCGCCATGTTGTTGAAATAGCAGAACCCCCAGCAGCTGTCGGCGGAGGCATGGTGGCCGGGCGGGCGGATAAGGGCGAAGGCCGGTTCGGTAAGGCCGCAGATAGCGGCCTGGATGGCGCCGCCGGCCGCCAGGGCGGCCATGTCATACACCCCCATGTCATGCACGAGATCGATGTGCGCCCGGGTGTGGGCCCGCAAAATATCCGTTTCCGTCGCCGGCGCAAAGGTTTCGAAGGCGGCTTCCGGCTCTATGGCGGCAACGATGGCCTCCATTCGGCCGGCGTCCGCCGCCGGGTCGGCGGCGTAGACCCGGTAAAACGCTTCATCGAAATAGACGCGCATAGGCACCTCCCGTCGGCAAAGTGCAAAAGGTGATCATCCATCGAAATAAAACGCCCACTGACGACGGATTCAAAACGATCCCGCGCCAGCAGATTCCATCGCGTTCCGGAGGTTGGTTGCCTGGAGCAGGCGGTCATGCTATCGTTGATCTGCAAACACCCCCAACACGTGCCATGCCCTGGGTAGGGAAGCAACAACAACCGCACTGTCACCAATATAACGCCTTTAACACAATGTGAAACCCTTCCCATACCTGTCGGAATCAATTTGCACACCCGGTGATCGCATCCGCGGGAGAACCATCCGCATGAATGCCTGGACAAAATTCCGCCTTCAAAACAGCATGCTCATTGCCATGGTGACCGCCAACCTCATAAGCGGCCTTTCCATGGATCTCCTTATTCTCCAGGGGGATGCACCGCCCCCTCCGGAAATTATGACCATTGCGAACTTTCTCGACCTTACGTTCATTCCGATCGTCTTTTTCATATCGGTGGGCTTCACCATCTGGTATGAGCAGCCCATCCGCCGGTTCATCGGGCATTTGGCCGCGGGCCGGACGATTGCCGGCCGCCTGCGCCGCCAGGCGCGGCAGCGTCTGCTCAACGAACCGTTCATGCTCATTATGGTATCCTGGTCGCTGTGGCTGTATGCCACACTGATTTATTCCGGATTGTTCTGGCTGAATCACGCCGACCCCGTAGAGATTCACCGCGCGTTATTCCGCAGCCTGGGCAACGGTTTGATCACGGTTGTCGTGGCCTTCTTCCTTCTGGAAAGTATTCTGCAAAAATGGCTGGCACCGGTTTTCTTTCCGGAAGGCGGGCTCTCGCAGACACCCCGCGTGCTTCGCATAGGGCTTGGTGTTCGCCTGGCAGCCCTCCTGCTGGCCTGCAATGTGGTTCCCCTGGTGACCATTACCGGGTCCACCCAGCGCATTATCGCCTCGTCATCGGACCCCGAAGACGTTATCAGCATGATCCGGTCGGCCATCCTATATGACGCAGTCACGTTCATCGTCGTAGGTGGATTGCTGACCTGGCTCGTGGTCCGAACCCTTTCCCGTTCCATGGACGAAATCATCCGCGTGCTGAAACATATCCGCAACCGGGACTTGAGCCAGAAAGTGCGCGTAACCGCCAACGATGAAATCGGCTATGCCGGCGATGTGATCAACGAAATGACGGAGGGCCTGAAAGAGCGCGACGCCATGCAGCAATCCCTCACCCTGGCCCGGGAGGTCCAGCAGCAGCTTCTGCCACCGGCCGATATCGTCACCCGCGACGGTCTCCAGATGGCTGGCCAAAGCGTTTACTGCGATGAAACCGGAGGCGATTATTTTGACATCTTCCCGATGGTGAGGGAGGGCCGGCGAAAGATTGCGGTTACCGTCGGCGATGTCGCCGGCCACGGCATCCCCTCGGCCCTGCTGATGACCACGGTCCGCGGCGGGTTGCGCCAGCGCGCCAGCCTGCCGGGGACACCGGCCCAGATCATTACCGACCTCAATCGTCAGTTGAGCCGGGATGTCGACAAAAGCGGCCAGTTCATGACCCTTTTTTTTGGCGTCTTCGACCCGGAGCGCTGGACCCTGGAATGGGTCCGGGCCGGGCATGACCCGGCCCTGCTCTACGACCCGCAAAGCGACCGGTTCGAGACCCTCAAAGGCAAGGGGGCGGCCCTCGGCATCGACGACGAAGGCTCTTATGCCGCCGCCACCTGGAAGCATTTTGATGCCGGTCAGATCCTGCTCATCGGTACCGACGGGATCTGGGAAGCGCGCAACCGCCGCAACGACATGTTCGGCAAAGCGGCCTTGCGCGACCTGATTCGTCAATATGCCCGGCACGATGCCCGGGATATCCGGGACGCCATCCTGGAGGACCTGGACCGGTTCCAGGACGGCTCACGCCCGGAAGACGACATCACCCTGATCGTCGTCAAAAGAGAAGCTGTGGCAGCGTGAGGCGCCTCCCAGTGTACGGAAGACTTCAGGACATGGACAGCAGAAAGCTGCGCAGATTGACCCGCCGGTTCTGCAGGCCGAACTTGATGCGCAGGTTCTTGCGGTGAAAATTCACCGTGGCCTCCGCAATGTTCAGGACCTCGGCGATTTCCTTGCTGCTTTGCCCATCCTTGATCAGGGCCGCCACCTGCATTTCCTGGGGGGTCAAAAGGATATCGGCATTGGCGGCATTCTGGAGAAAAGGGGAAATGATGTCCTGCAGGTGGGTGTCCACGATTTCCACGAGCGTGCGCTCCCGGGGCTTTAGCCGCGCGCCTTTCAGCTTTTCGAGGTACGGCAGGACCAGCCCTTTCACATTGGCCAGGACCTTGCGTTCCATATCCTGCCGGTCCTTGTCCCGGTGATCGAGAAGCACTTTGAGGGCGATGTTGGACTCCTCCAGGCTGCGGGCTTGGTCGCGCAAAGTCTTGCGGCTGTTGCGCAGGGCTTCCTCGGTCAATTTCAAAGCCGTAATATCTTCGTGACTGACCACCACCCGAAGTGCATCTTCGTCCGCCGTGCGAATCGCCCGCATATAATACCAGTGTTTACCGGAAGGCGAATGGCAGGGATAATCGTAGAGAAATTCTTCCACTTCGCCGTTGATCACCTGCCGGATGCCTTTGGCCACATGGCGGGCGTCCCGCCCGCCGGGCCCCTCGGACGCATCGCAAATCGCCAGGTAATTCACCCCCACGGAATGATCCGCGGCGGCCTCGTCGTTGTTTTCCGAGGCAAACCGCTGCCAGGCCTTGTTGGTCTCCAGGATAATGCCATCGGCGTCCAAGATGGCGATGTGGGCGGAAAGGGAGTTGAGAACGGTGGTCGCCAGGGTATCGTGATCCTTGCGTTTCGGCATGGGCATTGTCCTCCTGTCAAGAATTTACCTTTAAACATCAACAAGTCAACACCATTTCTCAGCAGTATCGCGAAACTCCGTCCGTTGACGGGGATTTGCCGTGGGTGACATTGCCAAAATCCGTATTATTGTCTGATGTAAACCCTGGCGGGGATCCATTATTACTCTCCCGGGATCCTCCTTCCTTAAGCTTCCAAATCAACGAAAGGACAATTTCATGAAAAAGGTGCTGGTCGGCTACGTCAGTCGTACGGGAAACACGGCCAAGATGGCGGAATTCATCGCCGAGGGTATTCGTTTCAGCGGCAACGAAGCGTCGGTTGTCAAAATTGCCGATATCCAATCCGAAAAGGACCTGGAGGGCTATGACGGTTATGTGTTCGGATGCCCGACCTACCACCGGGATCTGGTGGGCAGTATGAAAACCTTTCTTTTCCTGGCCCAAAAGCAGAACATGGTCGGCAAGATCGGCGGAGCGTTCGGATCGTATACCCACAGCGGTGAGTCGGCCCAAATGATTTTCGACACCATGCAGCACGTCTACAAGATGGACATGGTGGACCTGGGGGCCCTGAACCTGAAAGAGCAGGCGCTCGCCGGTGACGAGGGAACCCGGGCGTGCCAGGATTACGGCAAGGCCGTCGGCCAAAAATTCAGTTAGTGTCCATCCATAAATGGCATCTTTTGGCCCCGAGCGGCGTTTTCGCTCTTTTGAAATCCTCGAAATAGTCCACTATTCCTGCGGTTTCAAAATCGCTCAGGCCTTGCTCGAAACCAAAATCTACCATCTCTGGACGAACACCAGTTAACTCCCGTCCCCGGGCACGGTGGCCAAAACCATCCGTGCCCGCCTTCCTTTTTCCAGACCCGACGCCCGCCATCATAACCAGTGGCGACAACGCCTCATTTTCCGGTCAAGTTTTGCAGCCGAAATGCCGATAGCCTTTATGACCGCCAAGGCAGGAGGCATTCACCATGTTCACGCATATCGCATTGCAACTGGAAGCCGCGATGATTCTGGCCGCCGCCGTTCTTCTCTTCCAACTGCTTCAGCGACAGAAACGCAACACGATAAAATCCCGCCCGGCCACGACCGAGGATTATCTTTATAAAATCGCGCGGATCACGGGTTCCAGCGAATACGAAATCTTCCGGAAGTCCGCGGAGCACTGGCCGGTGTCTAAATCCATAGTGGACCGGGACTTCAAGGTCTATTTGCTGGACCAGTCGACGCCTTGCTATGTCAACGCCTTTTTACGGAAGCACAAACGGCAGATCGACCACTTGAAACTGCCGCCATTTTGACCCGGCACGACGCGGGCGGTCACGGCCGCTTCCGCTGGCGCTCGGTATGCGTCACGCCCCGGATTCAATCCCCGACACCGTGTCCAGGACCCTGATGGCATCACCGACCCGGACATCGCCGCCGCGCACCACCTGAGCAAAAATGCCTTCGCGCGGCATGACGCAGTCGCCGACCTGGTGGAAAATCTGACAGCGGTGATGGCAGGTCTTGCCGATCTGGGTGACTTCGAGTCGGACGGTTTCCCCGAGTTGAAGGCGTGTGCCGATGGGCAGCTCATACAGGCAAAGGCCTTTGGTGGTCACGTTTTCGGCAAAATCGCCGGGAGAGACATCGATGCCGGCGGCCTGAATTTTGGCAATACTCTCGGTTCCGAGCAGGCTGACCTGGCGGTGCCAGTCGCCGGCATGGGCATCTCCGTCAATGCCGTGCCCGGTAATGAACCGGCCGGCGGGGATATTGGTTTTTTTGTGGCCCTTGGTCCGGCTGACGGACAGGGCGGTTACGGACCCTTCGCTGTTGCGGGAATCGGGGGACATGGCAGCCTCTTTCTATTATCGCCTCCCACAAGGGAGGACAGCGTCTATCATCAATCCGTTTTCCTTTCGGATGGGGAGCAAAAGGTATGACACCAGAACTGAAAGTGCAATTCCGAGAACGTTTGATCCAGGATCTGGCGGAACGCTCGATTCCCGGCATTCCCGCCTATATAGCCCTGTGGAGTGTCATCGCGTTTGCCACCGGCTTTCACCATTCCCACCCAGCGGTGGCCTATCCTGCCTGGATCGGGTTTTTGGTGGTCAGTTCGCTGCGGCTCCTCTACCAATTGCTCTACAAGAATCTCTACCGATTCGGCCCGAAGCTGGGCGACGGCCTGTTTCTGACATCCGTCATGATTCCGGCCGGCCTGTGGGGAGGCCTGTTCACCTATTGCATCGCGGGGCCGGAGACCGCCACGATCCGCCCCCTTATGGTCATGGCCACGGCCGGACTTTGCTCCGGAGCCATGTCGTCCTTTGCGCCGGACCGTAAAATCGCCATCAGCTATCTGGCCGTGATCATCCTGCCGGCCTGTTCCAGCATCATCGTATTCGCTCACGATTTGATGCCCCTGTTTTACCTGATGCTGGTCTTCATCGGGTTTACCCTGCTCCAGTTGTCCCGCGGCCATCGCGAATACTGGACGGCCCTCGGAAACGAAGCCGCGCTGGCCGAAAAAACACGCCAGCTCGAAGATATTTCCAAAATCGATGCGCTCACAGGCATCTACAACCGGCGCCATTTCAATCAGATTTTGCAATTCGAGTGGAAGCGCGGCTCCCGGGAAAAGCGTCTTCTAACGCTGATCATGATGGACATCGATCATTTCAAACACATCAACGACACCTATGGGCATCTGGCCGGGGATGACTACCTGAAAGGCGTTGCCGCGATATTGAAAGGGGCCTTCAAACGCTGCAGCGATGTGATCGCCCGCTACGGCGGCGAGGAATTCGCGGTGCTCCTGCCCGGCACTCCGCTGGAGGATGCGGCGGCCATGGCTGAGAACCTGCGCCAGGCCATCGCATCCCAAACCGTAAAAAGCGGCAGGATCAGGCTGAAAGCGACGGTAAGCCTCGGTCTGGCCAGTGTGACACCCGATTTCCGAATCCCGCCCGAACAGTTGGTCAGCCTGGCCGACAAAGCCCTGTATACGGCCAAGAACAAAGGCCGCAACCAGGTGCAATGCGCCGACGCGCCCCTCCCGCCGGCCAACGCGCCATTTTTGGCGGTCGTTGAAAAAACACCTGCCGGCGCCCTGCCGGATTCGAAAAAGAAGGTGGTCGGGGGATAACTTCGGGGACGAAACGATGCTCGGGTGATTTTCAACATGGCCGGGCCTGAGATAAAGGGTGCCTATACCTTCCCCTTTCGTTCTCTCAAATCAGGCGTCCGCAGGCTGCCGCTGTAAGCTGCTTGATAACGACTTGTAACGTTTTGGTATGACGCCGATGTCCCTCGTCACGGAGACCCGAGGGCCGCCACCCTCATCCCCTCCACCGGAACCTGTCGCATGAATTCGACCCAGATGGGCAAGGCGGCACGGGCACCGGTTTCCTTGGGGCCAATGGGCTCCCGGCTGTCGCGTCCCACCCAGACCCCCACCACCAGCCGGTCGTCAAACCCCACGAAAAGGGCATCCGCATTACCATTGGTGGTGCCGGTTTTTCCATAGACCGTGCGTTCCAGCGCCAGGGCCCGCCGGCCCGTACCGTCGCTGACCACCGCTGCCAGCATTTCCCGGATGCCCGCCACGGCGGAAGACGGCAGGATGGTGGCCGGCTCCGTCCCGGGGTCCCAGATGGTGGCCGAGGCCTTGTCAATGATGCGATCCAGGCAGACCGGTTCGATACGCCGGCCCGTGGCCAGCGCACCGTAGGCGGCCGCCAGTTCGAGCAAGGTCACTTCCGAAGCGCCCAAAACCGAAGGATAGACCGCATGAATTTTACTCCGGATGCCAACCTTGTGGGCCGTGCCAATGATATCCGTAAGCCCCACCTGCAGGGCCAGGTTCACGGTGGCCGCATTGAGCGAACGCGTCAGGGCTTCTTTGACCGTGACCTCCCCATTGAACCGTCCGGTGTAATTACGCGGCCGCCAGGTCTGCCTGCCGTTGTTGACCGCAATCGTCACCGGCATGTCCTGAATATGGGAGTCGGTTTGGTAGCCCTTCTGCAGTGCCGCCAGGTAGACAAACGGCTTGAAGGCGGAACCCGGTTGACGTAAGGCCTGGGCGGCCCGATTGAACTGGGTGCGGTCGTAGTCCGTCCCCCCCACCATGGCTTTGATGTGACCGGTGTCGAGCGCCAGGGCCACCAGCGCCGCCTGCACCCCCACGACACCCCGGGCCTCCAGCGCGGCCATCCCCTTCAGGATGGCTGCCTCGGCCGCGGCCTGCAGGCGGGCATCCAGGGTTGTGTACACTGTGAGTCCGCTGGTGTTCAGCCGATCCCCGTAGGTCTCCTCAAGGTATTTCTGACAATAGTCCACGAAATAGGGCGAACGATAAGCCCGCTCGTGAAACACGGAAGGGAGATCCGCCCCTGTGGCCTGCCGGTATTCGTCCGAAGACAGGAAGCCGTTAACCTGCATCCGCTGCAGCACGTGATCGCGGCGGCGGCGGGCGCGCTCCGGGTTCTGGAAAGGCGAATACGCATTGGGGGCCTTGGGCAGGGCCGCCAACAGAGCGCCCTCGGCCAGGGTCAACCGGTCGGACGGTTTCCCGAAATATGCTTCGGCCGCGGCCTGGAGGCCGTAGGCCTGGCAGCCGAAATAGGCTTGGTTGAGATAGAGTTCCAGGATGCGATCCTTGGAATAGCGGCGCTCCAGCATAAGCGCGATGGCCATCTCCTTGATCTTGCGCGTCATCGTTTTTTCCGGTTTCAGAAAAATCATTTTGGAGAGCTGTTGGGTAATGGTGCTGCCCCCCTGGCGGAATCCGCCGGCTTTGATATCGGCCCACAGGGCCCCGGCAATGCGAATGGGATCGATCCCGCTGTGCTGGAAATAACGCGCATCCTCGATAGCGATAAAGGCCTGGCGCACATGCACGGGGATCCGGTCCAGAGGCACAGGCGTGCGCCGCTGTTCGTAAAGTTCGGCCAGCAGTTGATTGCCGTAGGAGTATAGCTTGGTGGCTTTGAAAGGCGAGTAGTGGTTGAGGCGATCGATGTCGGGCAGGGTCGACAGGCACCAGAAAAGATAGCCGGCCAAAGCCCCGGCCGCCAGGATGGCGCCGGAAACCGCCATGGTGCGCACCGGACGCAGCATTTGCAACCCTCGGATCAACTTGGTCCACCAGCGCCAAACCCTCCGGTCCGGGGCCTTCAGGGCACGCTGGAACGCTTTGCGGGCCCGCCGGCCGCGCGCCTTCAGCCGCCCCTTTTCCTTCCCGGTCGACTGATCGGCGGGTGGCGGACCGTCATCCGCCGCGAAAAAAGCGTCCACGGCCACGAACGTCTGCTCCGGATCGAGAGGGCCGCCGATGCAGCGCGTCCTGTCGACCCCCATCTCCTCCAGCACGTCGCGGTCACGGGGGTCCGTATGGGTCACCAGCAAACAATCGGCCAGATGGGTTGCCATCCCCCGCACCAGTTCGATCTCTTCCTGCAGGTGGTTGTTGACGTCCACCACCAGCAAAGCCGCCGCCCCCGATTCGATTTTCCGGATGGCGGCCTCCGGGTCGTCATCGAGGGTGACGCGGATACCGCATAGGGCAAGGGATTTGGCGATGATCTGCCCGCGGACGGGCCTGGCCGCGTAGATGGCGACACTTTTTTTTCGATCAGCTCTCATCTTCGGCAACAGCCATCATGTAGGCGCCTTTGGCGGTCGCATAAAGAGGGTTGCGGGCCTGAACGACCTTGGCAACGCGAACGGGCAGATCCACTTCCCCGAGGCAGGCGGCAAATCGCTCGCGGCTGCCGGGGGGCAGCACCGTGCCGCCACTCAGGACAATGGGCAGGGCCTGGTTCAGGCGGGGCACATTGTCCGACCCGCGCAGGACTCGGGCCAGGCTCTCGGCCAGGCTGGCGAACAAGTCATCGTAGGCGGCATGCAGTCCGTGCTCGATGTTATTCCGGGGGGCCACACTCAAGTCCAATTCCTGCTCCTTGATGGCTTTGATCTTGGTGGCGGGCTCCCCCACCGAGCGCCCCACGGTCTGGTCGATGAAGTCCCCGCCCTTCTGGATACTGTAGGTCACCGCCGGAATGGAGAGATAGGAAAAGCAAATATTGCACATCCCGCCCCCCATGCTGATGCCGATACCGGTGGCATGCTGGTCGCTCAGTTCGGACACGACCACGGCCATGGCCTCGTTGATGGGACGCGGCGTATAACCGCGGCCTTTAAGATAGGTCTTGAAGATGGATTCGTTGAAAAGCACAGCCCCGTTGCGATCGAGCGGATCACCGGGAACACTGAACCACAAAGGCTGGCCCTTCTGGGCGGGCTCCGGCACCATGGGATCCAGAATGGCCTGGATGACCTGAATGCCGTCATCCTCCTTCAGGTTCACGAGACCATCCTCCATGGGGCGCCGGGTGGTACCCCCCAGGATATTGGCAAACTCCTCGGCCGCATTGCCGAGAATGTGCAGACGTTCGTCCTTTTCAAAAAAACGAACAGCCTTGTCCTCCAGGATCTTCCGGGTGTTGGGCATGGACGGCACGGTAAAAAAGGCATTGGCTTCCATTTGGGTGCCCTTTTCCGATTGACCGTTCCGGTAAGCCACGATGTTGGCGGTACCAATATCCAAACCGATGGACGGCCCTCCGCCGCCTGAAGACCGAGCCGTTTTTCTTCTTGTGGTCATACTGCCAGGAGCCATGAATTCACCTCTTCGAGCACTGGGGGGAAAGGCGCAGCGCCACCACGTCGTCGCGTGGCCCGACAAAATCGTCTGCGAACAAGATTAGCAAAACTCAGGCCATCCTAAGCGCAATCTTTCAATATAAAATTTCACTTTATTTTCAAGCAGTTAAAAACATTCAAGACGTTGGACAGGATATCCTTGCTGCCAGCTTCGTGGCAGACGTCATTGATTTGACATCGGCCTGGCCGGTTTTTCTTCGTGCTCTTCGTGGTAAATTCTTGTCGACGGGAGCTTTGCAGAGAACCGCTTATGCGCTAGTTGCATCGCGGGGCATTTTTCAGGTAAGGTAGTTTAACCTGAATATTTCATGAAATTTTTCTGCGAAATAAATTTTATGCAAATATATCGGCGATATAAGCACTTTTCGAGGCGCAATTTTCCGGTGACAATTTGTAACCTGCGCCGATTTCCAGAAACGCCGAAAAAATTTCACCCTGCGGGCGCGTCCGAAATGTCCATTGGCAGCGTTATCAGGGGCTTGCGGTACAGGCGTACAGCGGCGCCCCCGCTGCCTTGCCCATGAACATCTCGAACGCGTGAAATAACCAGGTTAAGGCGCTATCCCGTTTTCATTTAAGGGCGTCTTTCCCCTGCCGGCCGGCACTCTAGTCGCGGAAACGCATCCGGGTCGGCCGCCAACTGCAAGCCAGGTTCTTCCACCATGAGTATACGCATCAAATTTTTTCTGGCCCTGCTGGCATTCAGTCTCCTGCCGCTATTGCTTATCACCGTCAGCAGCCGGCAGAGCATCATCCGCCTGGGAGCGGACCTTTCCGGGAACGCCCGCACCTTCATGACGGAAACCATCAGCCGGGACCTGGTGCAGAGCGCCCGGGTGTCCGCCAATGCCATCAGTCACGACGTGGCCAGCCTGCGGCTGTCCCTCCAGTATCTGGCCGACACCGTCGAAAACGCCCTGGCGGCTGAGGGCATCCCGCCGGAAGAGCCGTTCTACACGCCGGAAGACTTCAATCACACCGCCACGGCCCCGCCGGATATGCAGATGTCCTGGCGTTACCCCCGCGTCACGGCCAGTGGCGTACTGATGCCGTCGGGCGTCAGTACACGCTTCCCGGTGGTGGTCATCCCCCCAAACCAGAGGCAGGCCCTGAGCCCACAGATCCAGCGGCTCCAGGGACTGACACCGGTCCTGAAAAACATCTATCAGTTGAACGGCGCCACCGTGCACCGGGTGTATGTCGGGCTGCAGAACGGGCTTCATTTTTCGTTTCCCGGACACGGACGCCTCCCCGCGGGATTCGACCCGCGCGAGCGGCCCTGGTTTGTCGAAACCCTCCAGAACGGCAAGCTCACCTGGCTCTCCCATACCGACCGTTCGACCCACCGGGTCGTGTTTACCATCGCGGTCCCCATTCGTGACCGTGAACAGCAGCTGATCGGTGTCGGCGCTATCGACATTCTGCCGGATGAGTTCATGAAGATGGAGCAGCTGCGGGCCAAGTGGTCCAACGATACCCGGGCGTTTCTGGTCCTGCCGGAAAACCGGCCGGCAGAATCATCCGCGCGGTTGTGGATTATTGCCGGGAGTGATCAGGCCCAAGCGCTTGACAGGATACCGGCAGGGAGTGATGCAAGCTATCTGGAAATGCCCGATGCCAATAGGCAGCGGGTATTTATCGATACCATGCGTGAATCGGAAAGCGGTCACATGGAGGCGCCCTATGGGAGTATCCCCTCCATCTGGGCGTTTGCCCGCTTTACGCCACCTGTGGATGAGGCCCTGCGGATCGTGTTGATCGTGCCCCAGACCGTCATATCGGCACTGTCACAGCAGGTGGGGCAAAACGTTCTGGACCAGACCCATTATATTTACCGTGTGACCGGCATCACGGCCGTTCTGCTCCTGGTCCTGGTGCTTCTGGTGGGATGGTTCGGCACCCGCAAGATCCTGCAACCGCTTTACACCATGGTCGATGCCTGGGAGAGACTGTCGACCGGCGATTTCCAGGTACGCATGAACTATCGCGCCGGAGACGAGCGGGACATCCTGATCAATGCCTTCAACGATATCGTGCCCCGGCTCGAAGCCCACTGGGAACTGAGCCGGTCCATGGAGCTGGCACGCCAGATTCAGCGCAACCTGCTGCCCGATCAGACCCCCGAACTGCCGGGGTTGGACTTGGCCGGCGACAGCCACTACTGCGACGAAACGGGCGGCGACTACTATGATGTATTCAAAACCGGTTCTTCAGGCGAAAAATGTTTTGCCATCGTTGTGGGCGATGTCTCCGGACATGGCGTCGCCTCGGCCCTCCTGATGACGACAGCCCGGGCCATGATACGGAGTATTTCCATCCTCGAGCAGGAAACGGCCCGGCGCATCACGCTGGTCAATCGCCTGCTTTTTCCCGACACGACGGACACGGGAGACTTTATCACCCTGTTCTACCTGGAGTTCGATATGGCCCGGCGGCAGCTGCGCTGGGTGCGGGCCGGCCACGACCCGGCCCTGCTCTACGATCCGCACCACGACCGTTTTACGGAATTGACGGGTGAAGGCATGGCCCTCGGCATCGAGGCGGAATACGATTTCAAGGCCTGCAGCAGCCCCATGGGGAACCCCGGCCAGGTCATCGTCATCGGCACCGATGGCATCTGGGAAGCCCATAATCCCCAGCGGGAAATGTTCGGCAAAGAACGTTTACGAGAGGTTATCCGGAACCACCATCATCTGGACGCGCAAGCCATAAAGGACGCGGTCTTCAGGGCCGTGGCCGACTTTACCGGGCCGGACCAGGACGATGACATCACCCTGGCCGTCATCAAGCTGATCTGATCCTAGCCCGAACATTGCATGAAATTTTTCTGCACCATGAATTTTATGCAACGATTCAGGCGTATAAAAACGATGCGGTTATCCGGAAAGACCAAGTTTGGTAAAATGGAACAGCTTGAACCACGAAGATCGCGAAGGACACGAAGGGGTTCAACTGCTCTGGTCGGTTTTTCTTCGTGCTCTTCGTGGTAAATTCTTGTTGACGGGAGCTTTGCAGAGAACCGTTAAAAACTATTCGGGGTATAACTTTCAGGTGACACTTTGTACTCTTGGCCGATTTCCAAAATCATCGAAAAAAGTTCACCCTGCGGGTGCGTGAAATATCCGTGATAACCTGGTCACAAAAAATGAGCCCGGATGGCCGACCGGCATCCGGTTTTGACCTGAATGGCCAAACCTGTTAGAAGCAATTTTTCAAACCGTTACAATACCACCCGAACACTGCAACCGCATGAACGACGAGACCCCATCGATGACCCGGTCGCCGCACCCGAATGCAAAACGCCTGCCCCCCACGAGCCTTCGTCACGGCCGTGCCCTGCGCAAACTGGTCCTGATCCTGGCCGGTCTCAGCGTACTGGTTCTCGGAGGGACCGTCTATACCTACTTGGCCCAGCGCCAGGAGCTTTCCGCCGACCACATCCGTCAGATCACCGCCGCCGCCGGCGAAAAATGCAACAATTTTTTCATGCCGGTATGGTCAACCGCCAGTATCATCAGGGAATGGGGCACCAGCGGCATTCTTGAAGAAAGCGACATCGAAACCTTCAACGCCAAGCTGCGGCCTCTGCTGGAACAGACGTCCCACATCCGGGCCCTGCACATCTTTTCAGCGCGCGGGGATATCCTCTACGGCCTCATGCGGCGCGAAAACCAGTGGTTCGCCTATCGCGCCCCGTCAAACGCCGATCCAAGCCAGCCCCTCATCTGGCAAGGGTATGATCCCAATGGGACAAAAATCCAAGATCATTTCAGCAGCCAACCACCGAGCCCCATGGCCCGGCACCTTTGGGCAAAAGCCGGCGAGAACATTGGGTCCTACCCGCTCAACTGGTCACCGCCCTACGCCCTATTCCCGAGTGAGGAAAAGGGTTTGAGTGCCATATCCGGCTGGTCGAACAGCGACCGGATCCTGACCTTCGGTCTCGATGTCCGCATGGCGGACGTCACCAAATTGCTGAACGACATCAAGGTAACTGCGTCGACCGTCTTTTTCCTGTTTGCCCAGGGTCGCCTGCTGGTCGATTTTCAGGAAACGAATGGCGATCCCACTGGCGACATGATCCTCAGGGCCCTGGACGAGTGGGCCCAGAGGGACCAGGGTGACGGCCCGTTCCGGTTCCAATACGACGGTGCCCCCTGGTGGGGCCTGCTGGTGGATGCCGATGAAAGTCCGGGACGGCTGGGCGGCCTCGGTATCTTCGCCCCCGAAAAAGAGCTGGTGGGGTTGAAGCCCCCCGGCAAACTGATCTACATCCCGGTGGTGCTGGTCATCTTCTGGGCTTTTCTGCTGGCCTATGCCCGGCGGGTGGCTCACCAGGACGCCTCTCCCGACGACCTCATGAACCCCGAAAGTCTTGCTGAATCCGAGCTGCAGGCCATCATCGCGGCCGGAGAACATGAGGGGTTGGAGTTCAAATCCAGCCTGCGCTGGAACCTTAAAGCCGACCGGGCCGGCAAGGAAATCGAACTGGCCGTCATGAAATCCCTGGCCGCCTTCCTGAATACCGACGGGGGTGCCCTGATTGTCGGCGTGGACGATCAGGGCGAAGTCACCGGACTTGAAGTGGACCAGTTTCCCAACACGGATAAATACCTGCAGCATTTTTCCAACCTCTTCAACCAGCATATCGGCATGGAATTTTCTCCCTTTATCCGCTTTGGGGTCCGTCCCCTGGGCGAGCAGCAGGTCCTTGTCGTTGCCTGCCGGCCGTCACCGCGGGCCGTATTCGTCAAAGACAAACAGGAGGAGCGCTTCTTCATCCGATCGGGCGCCTCCACCCGCCAACTGAAAACCAGCCAGGTGCTGGAATATGTGCAGGAACGGCAAAAAGGGGCTGCCGGATAGAAAACGGCAGGGAACACCCCTGCCTTTTCAACATCACAAACCCTCTGGAAGAAAACCGCCTCCCGGTCGAGGCCCCGGTTGGGCCTTCGGTAAACAGGATTTGACAACGACATCGGTTGCCGTCCGCCGGCGATCAATGCTATGAGGGGGGAAAAGCCAGAACATCGCCACAACCGGCCGAGGAGCCCCTGTTTTGAACTACCCGGATGTCGTCCAACTCAAGCTGGAAACCCCCGAAGACCTGCGCCACCACCTCAGGGTGAACGGCATGGCCCGACATATCATCCATGACAGTGAATCGGACTGGTGGTGGTTCTGCGACCACCGCAACAAACTGCTGGAATTCGTATTCAATTCGGGGAGTCCCGTAACGTTTAAAAAAATGGCGTCCGATGAAAAAGTGCCGGGGCAGACCTGGGAGCCGGAATGCAGCCTGATCCCCCACATGAAACGCTTCGAACTGCGTCCCACATTCATCTATGCCACCATCACCGAAGAAACCCTGGTGGATCTTTTCTGGAATGATTTTCTCAGCCAGGATCTGGGGCCCTACGCTTACTGGGATATCGACAACCCGGACAACCGTTTGGACGAGTTCATCTACTATTGGGAAATGCGGGCCAGCGGTAAGCACATGGAACCGGCCGCCCCGTCTGAAACCGGTCGATCCAGCGACGCCTCGTGCTGACATGCGGCGTTGAAGCGCGCGGCGGGAGCTTTCATCGGATTTTGGGCCTTTCGGTGCGTCCCAATCTTGATCGGGTGCGCATCCCGCCGTCGGCAGGACGGCACGCTTCGCAAAAAAGAGCGTGGATCAAACGCGCCCTCCGGCATGTCGACTTGTTATCGGCGGCATGCGTCCTATTATTTGAAAAGCATTGCCAAATCCCAAAACGCACACGCAACCCATCTGCACTTGATGCATCAGGAGGAACCATGAAACAACTCGTATGTCTTACCCTGCTGCTACTGCTGAGCATGCCTGCGGCGACCCTGGCGGAAGGCCCCGAGGACATGGGGGGCTGGGAGAAAGAGGCCCCCTACAACCAGCTCTACGACTCCCGGGAGCTCGACTCGTTCAAGGGATACGTCAAAAAGATTTTCACGGTGGTGCCCCTGCCGGGCATGGCGCCGGCCACCGCTATTCTGGTGGAAGAGGCCGAGGACAGCGTCAACCTGGTGCATGTCTGTCCGGAATGGTTTGCCGGCCCCAACGATATCGGACTGCGCCGGGGCGACCGCGTCAAAGTCAAAGGGGTATGGGCCGAGATCGGCGGTGAATTCGTCTTTATGGCCTCTAAGGTGAAAAAAGGGGACTTTTTTGAGTTCAAAGTCCGTATCACCAGCGACGGAACCCCTTTCTGGACCCTGTCCCCCGAGGAGCAGGAAAAGCACCGCAATTAGTGTCCCCCATGGCGCTTCGGCCCTGATGCCCATCAGGGCTGAAAACGCCTTGTTTTCTTTGCGCTAAAATGCGATCTGACAACACCCTGTAACGCCGCTGAGCCCATGCCTGCCGAATGGTTCCCCCAATCAACATCCGACATCTGCCAAAATAGACCGTTCCAAAATGGCATATCTCCAATAACCCACTGCGATTTATAGCAATTTACCCCGAACTATTCCAATTTGGGACAGCCCAGATCTACGCCGCCCCCCGCGGCCCCCGGGAAGAAACACACCACCGGCAATGCAACGCTTTGTTATTCATATAATTATTGAACATACGCAGGCTCCCGCACGGTCTGGCATAATGGTTGCTCTCTGGGCCTGGCAGGCTTTTTTTACCCGCAGTCCGGTCCTGCCATCACCAGCGGCGTAATTTGCAGGCACCTCCAAAGGTCGTCTCTCGAGGATCAGGCTGCCGACGCTCACAATGCGTCATCAAACGGGGATCAAATCCTTTCAGACGCCTTCGCATTCCGAAACGGGGGAGGAACCACCCATGACCGCACCCGCAATGGCCATCAATCCCAATCAAACCCAACCATTCCTCCAGCAGGTAATGGAGCGCTCCGGCCAGAACCTTACCGCTTGCTACCAGTGCCGTCGCTGTGCCGCCGGGTGCAGCGTAGGCGATGAAACCGACTATTTCACCCCCAACCTGCTCATTCGCATGGTGGTCCTGGGAGACCGCGACCAGGCCCTGAGCAACCAGCTGGTCTGGAAATGTGTCTCCTGCTACACCTGCGGAACCCGCTGCCCCAATGACATCCAGACGGCGCGCATCACCGAAACCCTGAAAAAGATGGCCAAGGAAGAACACCTCGAACCCCTGCAGCCGAAAGTGGCTGAATTTCACGATGCGTTCGTGCGCTCCGGCCTGCGCTGGGGGCGCGTGAACGAGATGGAATTCATGGGGGCCTACGAGATGAAGTTCGCCCTGCGCAAAATCAAAACCAGGGAGTTCGGTGCCATCATGGACGAGATCAAGACCCAGGCCCGCCTCGGCATGGAAATGACCCGCCTGCGGCGCATGCATTTCGGTTTTCTGATGGCCAAAGGCCGCAAGGAAATCAAAGCGCTGCAGCGCAAATCAAAACAGCGTGCCACCCACTAACGCACAGGGAGCCATTGGCGAGGCGTTTCCGTTGGTTCAAGTCCAAGGCGGGCGAACATTGTGACCCCAGACATGCAAGGCTAATTTCGAGGATCAAAATGGGACCCCGACGCAGCAATTGCACAAAATGGAACGTTTTGAAAACGGCTCAGAGGAGAAGAGGAGCACCATGCAACTAGCCTACTATCCCGGATGTTCCCTGCAGCAATCGTCGAAGCTCTACGATGTCCAGAGCCGACGCATCTTTTCCGAGTTGGGCGCGGAACTCGTGGAAATCGAGGACTGGAACTGCTGCGGCGCCACTTCGGCCGGCAAGGTAGACGATTTCATGGCCATGGCCATGCCCGCCCGCAACATCGGCATTGCCGAGGGGGCCGGATTCACGGAAATGGTTATTCCCTGTTCGGCCTGCTACTCCCGGACACTGGTGGCCCAGCAGCGCATAAAGGACAATGCCGCCCTGGCGGAGGAAATCAACAGCGAACTGGCAGCCCCCATTAACGGCAGCCTGAAGGTATCCTCCATTCTGGAAGCCCTGGAGGAGCGCATCGCCAGCGGCGCCCTGAAGGACCGGGTGGTCCACAAGCTGACGGGCCTGCGGCCGGTCTGCTACTACGGATGCATGCTGACCCGCTTCCCCTATGCCGTTCCGGTCCCGGACGACGTGGAAAATCCCCAGGGGATGGAACGGGTTCTGGGGACCTTGAAAATCAAAACCATCGACTGGAATCACAAAACGTCCTGTTGCGGCGCCTCGGCTTCCGTAAACGATCCGGAAACCGCCCACAACCTGATGGCGGAAATCATGAAGGATGCGGTCGCCCGGGGTGCCAACTGCGTTGTGACCACCTGTCCCATGTGCCAGATGAACCTGGATGCCCAGCAGGAGGCGTTCTGTCTGAAACACGACATCGAGACGCGCCTGCCGGTATTCTTCATCACCGAAATCATCGGCGCCGCCATGGACCTCCCGCCGGCGGAACTGCAGACCGACCGGCATTTCATCGACGGCACAACACTCTTGAAGGAGTTGGAGCAACATGAAGAAAAAGGGAAATAGCACCAAACGCGGATCGGTACTGATTGCAGGAGGCGGCATCGGCGGCATGCAGGCGGCCCTCGATCTGGCGGACAGCGGCTTCAAGGTCCACATGATCCAGAAGGACTCCTCCATCGGCGGCACCATGTCCATGCTGGACAAGACCTTTCCGACGGGTGACTGCTCCATGTGCATGATCTCCCCCAAGATGGTGGAGGTCGGCCGGCACCCCAACATTGTCCTCCACACCCTGTCCGAGGTCACGGCGGTCGAGGGGGAACCCGGCGATTTTACCGTCAGTGTGCATGAACAGCCCCGCTATGTGGATGCCGAAAAATGTACCGGCTGCGGCGCCTGCGAGAAAAAATGCCCCAAGCTGGTAGTCAGCGAATTCGAACAGGGGCTGACCAAACGCAAGGCCATCTATTCCCTCCTGCCCCAGGCCGTTCCCAACACCCGGGTCATCGATCCGGTCAACTGCCTTTACCTGCAGCGCGGCCGCTGCAAGGCCTGCGTCAAGTTCTGCGACGCCAATGCCATCAACTTCGACGACACGGCCAAAGACTACCAGTTGCAGGTGGGCGCCATCATCCTGAGCCCGGGCCTCGACCGCTACAACCCCCGGGTGCGCCAGGAGCTGGGCTTCGGCCGGTGGCCCAACGTGGTCACATCGCTTCAATTCGAGCGCATCCTGTCCGCCTCCGGCCCCTTTTCCGGTGAAATCAAGCGCCCATCCGATGACAAGCATCCCCGCAAGGTGGCCTGGATCCAGTGCGTGGGTTCCCGCGATCCCCACAACGCCAACCCCTGGTGCTCCTCCGTCTGCTGCATGTACGCCACCAAGCAGGCCGTCATTGCCAAGGAGCACGACGGCAGCATCCAGCCCACGGTGTTCTACATGGAGATGCGGGCCTTCGGCAAAGACTTCGACAAATACGTGGACCGGGCTAAAACCGAATATGGCGTGGTCTACCGCCGCACCATGATTTCGGACGTCAAGGAGGATCCGGATACCGGCAGCCTGATCCTGCGCTATGCCGCCGAAGACGGCAAGCTGATCAACGAAGTCTTCGATATGGTGGTGCTCTCCATCGGCTTCCAGCCCCATGCCGACGCGGCCGAATTCGCCCGCACCTTCGGCATCGAACCCAATATCCACGGGTTTGCCCGGACGTCCACCCTCAGCCCCGTGGAAACGACCCGGCCGGGGGTCTATGTCACCGGCACCTACCAGGGGCCGAAGGACATCCCCGAAACCGTGGCCCAGGGCAGCGCCGTGGCCGGACGCAGCATGGCCCTCCTGGGGGAGGCCCGCGGCACGGACATCACCGTCCAGGAGCTTCCGGAGGAAAGGGACATCACCGAGGAAGAGCCTCGGGTAGGCGTCTTTGTCTGCCACTGCGGTATCAACATCGCCCAGACCGTCGACGTCAAGGGTGTGGCGGAGGAGATGCGCGGCTACCCGGGCGTCACCTATTCCGATGACCTGATGTATGCCTGTGCACCCGATGGTCAGGAAAAAATCAAAGAAATCATCAACGAGCACAAGCTCAACCGCGTCATCGTGGCTTCCTGCACGCCGCGCACCCACGCGCCCTTATTCCAGGATACCATCCGCGAGGTCGGCCTCAACAAATACCTTTTCGAACTGGCCGACATCCGGGAGCAGTGCAGCTGGTGCCACATGGGCCAGAAAGAGATCGCCACCCTAAAAGCCAAGGAAATCGTCAAGATGAACGTGGCCAAAGCCCGGCACCTGCAACCGGTGCATACCGACGCCGTGGACGTCACGCCGGCGGCCCTGGTGATCGGCGGCGGGGTGGCCGGCATGACCTCGGCCCTCTCCCTGGCGGACCAGGGATTCGACGTCCACATCGTTGAGAAGAACGATCAATTGGGCGGCCTGGCGGCCAATGTCTACCGCACCCTGGACGGCAGCGATGTCCAGGCCTTCGTTGAGGAGAAAATCGCCGCGGTAGACAACCACCCTAACATCGCAACCCACCTGGATACGGAAGTGGAGAACACCGGCGGCTTTGTGGGCAGTTTCAAGACAACCCTGGCCAATGGCGACCAGTTCGCGCATGGGGCCATTGTCGTGGCTTCGGGCGGCATGGAATATGAACCCGAAGAATACGGCTATAAGGAAAGCGACCACGTCATCACCCAACGCGAACTCGAGAAGCAGATCGCAGAAGGCCTCGATCCCGGCAGCCGGCACTTTCTCATGATCCAGTGCGTCGGGTCCCGGGAAGAGCCACTCAACTTCTGCTCCCGGATCTGCTGTCAGGATGCCATCAAAAACGCCATTGCCATCAAGGAAAAATCGCCGGCCGCCCAGGTGACGATTCTCTACCGCGACATACGCACCTACGGCCTGCGGGAGGACTTCTACCAGAAAGCACGGGATCTGGGCGTTCTCTTTGTGCGCTTCGAGCCGGAGGCCAAACCCCAGGTTGACATCGACGGCGACCGCATCCAGGTCAGCGCTTTCGATTATGTGCTCAACCGGGATATTCGCCTGTTTCCCGATACGGTGGTCCTGTCTACCGGGCTGCGCCCTCATCCCCTGACGGAAAAGGTGGGCAAGCAATACAAGCTGACCCGCAACCCGGACGGCTTTTTCCTGGAGGCCCACGTCAAATTGCGGCCGGTGGACTTCCCCAGTGAGGGCCTTTACGTTGCCGGTCTGGCCCATGCCCCCAAGAATCTGGATGAAACCGTCAGCCAGGCCCTGGCCGCCGCCGGCCGGGCCGGCGTCCTGCTCTCCCATGACAAATTGAGCGTCTCGGGCATCATTTCCAAGCACGACCGGGACATCTGCATGTCGTGCCTGGCCTGTTTACGGGTGTGCCCCTTCGGGTCGCCCTTCATCGACGAAGACGGCAAGGTGAGCCACAATGAGGTCATCTGCACCGGCTGCGGCATCTGTGCCGGGATCTGCCCGGCCAAGGCGTTCCAGGTGAACAATTTCCGTGACGACCAGATTCATGCCATGATCGATGCCGCCACGGAAAATATCTGCGCAAAGGCATAAACTCATAACGCATCAGCTACCACAGGGAGAACGATCACCATGACCGTACAAGCGCAAGCGGCCGTTCCGGAGGAAGCTCCCTCCATTGAGCCCGTAATTGAGATCCCGGAAGACTGGGATCCGAGCATTCTCGCGTTTGCCTGCCACTACTGTGCCTTCGCCGCCGCCGATCTGGCCGGTGTCATGCGGTTGTCTTATTCCCACAATGTCAAAATCATCCGCATGCCCTGCACCGGCAAACTGGATCACGGCTACGTACTGCGTGCGTTTGAAAGGGGGGTTGACGGCCTGTTCGTGGCCGGGTGACTGGAGGGCCAATGTCATTTCCTGGAAGGAAATCTCAATGCTGCTAAACGGGTCCGCCATCTGAAAACCCTTCTGCCCAAGGTCGGCCTCGATCCTGAGCGCCTGGAGATGTACAATCTCTCAGCTGCCATGGGGCCCCGCTGGGCGGAGATCTGCAACGAATTCACGGAAAGGATCCGGCAACTCGGTCCTTCTCCTATACGGCTTGCTATCGAGGCGCGGGAAAGGAGACAACAGTCATGATCGTGGGCGAGCAGAAACCTCTTGAAGAACTCTGGGAGTACATCAAAGACCACAAAAAAGTCCTGGTGTTCGGCTGCAACACCTGTGTCGCCGTCTGCCAGCAGGGGGGCAACAAGGAGGCTGAAATCCTGGCGTCCATGTTGCGCATGAAGGCGACCCAGGAGGGTGTCGACATCGATATCCAGGATTCCGGCATCGAACGCCAGTGCGAGCATGAATTCTTCGAAAAGGCCGAAGACCGAATCGAGTGGGCGGATGCGGTGCTGAGCACCGCCTGCGGCATCGGCGTGCAATTCATGGCGGAAAACTATCCCAAGCCGATCTACCCGGGCCTGAATACCACTTTCCTGGGAGCCGTCGAAGAATTGGGGGTCTATACCGAACGCTGCCAGGCCTGCGGCCAGTGCATCCTGGCGCGCACCGGCGGCATCTGCCCCATTGCCCGTTGCGCCAAGCGAGTCATGAACGGGCCCTGCGGCGGTTCCACCAACGGCAAGTGTGAAATCAGCAAGGATGTCGACTGTGCCTGGCAGCTGATCGTCGACCGGTTGAAGCTGCTGGGTCAACTCGATCAATACGAGGAACTCACTCCGATTAAAGACTGGTCTTCCGATCGTGCCGGAGGCCCTCGCAAACTGGTCAGGGAGGATGTGCAGCATGACAGCTAAAACACCGAGCAAACTGGAAAAGATCCTGGCTGCGGGTCACTTCGCCGTTACTTCCGAATGCGGTCCTCCCCGCGGCAGCGACCCAACGCCTATTATCGAAAAGGCCGAAATGATCAAAGACTATGTGGACGCCATTAACATCACCGACAACCAGACGTCGGTCTGCCGCACGTGTTCCCTGGCAGTCTGTATCCGCCTCAAAACCATGGGAATCGAACCGGTGCTTCAGATGGTGACCCGCGACCGCAACCGCATTGGCCTGCAAAGCGACATTCTGGGGGCCGCCCACTGGGACATCAACAATATCCTCTGCCTGTCGGGTGACCATCAGAGTTTCGGCGACTGCAGCAAAGGGCAGAACGTCCACGATCTTGACAGCATGCAGTTGCTGCAAACCGTGCGTCTCATGCGGGATGAAGGCAAATTTTTAGGTGGCGACGACATAAAACGCCCCCCCCAAATGTTTGCCGGGGCGGCCGCCAACCCTTTTGCCGACCCCTTCGAAATCCGGGTGGCCCGTCTGGCCAAAAAAGTCGCGGCCGGAGCTGAATTCATCCAGACCCAGTGCATCTACAACCTCGACAAATTCGAGGAATGGATGAAAGGTGTACGGGACCGGGGCCTCCATGAAAAAACCGCTATCATGGCCGGCCTGACCCCCATGAAATCGGCCGGCATGGCCCGCTATATGAAAAACCGGGTCCCGGGCATGGATGTCCCCGAGGAAGTGGTCAAGCGCCTGGCCGACACGCCTAAAGAGAAACAGGCTGAGGAGGGCATCAAAATGTGCATCGAGTCCATCCAGCGGCTCAAAGAAGTTGAAGGCGTGCGGGGATTTCACATCATGGCCATCGAATGGGAAGAAAAAGTCCCGGGAATCGTTGAATCGTCGGGTCTTTACCCCAGGCCTGAAGTTTAGGAGGCGACATGAAGACCTTTGATGACCTGATTGAAGAAGTCCAGAATCCGGGCCTATGTCACCACTGCGGCGGCTGCGTGACCTTTTGCACCTCGATCAACTACGGCGCCTTGGAACTGAGTGAAGAGGGGGTGCCCCGCTATGCCGACCGCGAAAAATGCATCGAGTGCGGCCTGTGCTACAGCATCTGTCCCGAGATCGACGAACTTCAGGAGGAAACCAAGAAGGTGGCTGGCTGGGAGCCCCCCATGGGGCATGTCCTGGACACCACCGTTGCCCGAGCCATCGATCCTGCCATACGGGACAAGGCCACCGACGGCGGCGTGGTGACGGCCCTGCTGGTGCACCTGTTCGACCGGGGGCACATCGACGGCGCCATTGTAACCCGCCAGACCGGCCCTTTTGAACGGGATCCCTGGCTGGCCACGTCGCGGCAGGAAATCATCGATGCGGCCGGCTTCTATCTCGACAGTTCCCACGGCATGAAGCATTTCGGTCACGATTATTCGACCTACGCCCCCACCGTGCAGGAATTTCGCCCCATGGTGCAGAAGGGCCTGCGCCGGGTAGCCCTGGTGGGCACTCCCTGCCAGATCAAGGCCTTGCGCAAGATCGAAGCCCTCGGCATTGTTCCTTCGGATTCCATCCGCTACACCCTGGGCCTCTTCTGCTCGGGCAATTTCCTATTCGATGCCAAGGAAAAGCAGGAGCTGGAAACCATCGGCGGGTTCCAATGGGAGAACGTGGCCAAAGTCAATCTGCGCGACCACCTGATCCTTAAACTCAACACGGGTGAAAAGAAACTGATTCCGCTGGACAAGCTGGAATTCATGAAACGCTTCGCCTGCCACTACTGCGCGGACTATTCCGCCGAGTACGCCGATATCTCCTTCGGCGGTCTGGGGGCTGAAGAAGGCTGGACCACCGTCATTACCCGCTCGCCGGTGGGCCGGGCCATCATGGCCGACGCCCGCAACAAGACCGTCGAACTCTTTGATTTCGACAAGGCCGAAATCAAACCAAAGGCCATTTTGAAAACCGTCAAAACGGCCTCGGACAAGAAAAAGGCCTATTCCCAGCAAATGCACGACAATCTGGTGAAGGGGAAAACCGCCTGAAGCAGGCCAAACATCTTGGAGGGGTAACACACAAAAGGCCCGGGGAGTCGCAACCTCCCCGGGCCTTTTCGTGTTGACGCTTACTAAAAATCGTCAAACGGTTCCTCTTCGGCCAAAGGAATTATTTTTCCGGGAACCGGGGTCCCTTGCACTTTGCTATCAGCAGCGTCCCGCGAAGAAGACGAGGTGAACTGCGATAAAACTGCACGACCTGTAGATCTGCTTGCGTCCATCTTCCTCCGGCGTCCCTCCACCAAGGCCACCATATCAGCGACCATGGTTTTCATCTGTTCCGCCTGGGCATTCAGTTCTTCGGATGCACTGGCCGATTCTTCGGCCGTAGCCGCATTTTGCTGGGTGATTTTATCCATGCTGGTCACGGCCCCGTTGATCTGTTCAATTCCCTGGGCCTGTTCTTCGGAGGCCGCAGCAATTTCCGATATGAGCTCTGCCACCTTGCCGGTGCTGGTTTCCACATCACTGAAATCCTTATTGGTCCCATTGAGGCGTTCGGACCCGCGCTTAATCTGGCCCACCGATTCGTCGATCAGGTTTGACGTGTTTCGTGCCGCTTCGGCTGCCCGGATGGCCAGGTTGCGGACTTCATCGGCAACAACGGCGAACCCGGCCCCGGCCTCGCCGGCGCGGGCCGCCTCAACAGCCGCATTTAACGCCAGCAAATTCGTTTGAAACGCAATCTCATCGATTGTCTTGACGATTTTTTGCGTCTCTTCACTGGTTTGAGTAATCGCCTCCATCGATGCAACCATGTCACTCATGGAAGTGTTTGCCCGTGTTATGATGCTATTGGCGTCCTGCATCAACCTGTCCGCTGTGAGAGCATTATCGGAATTCTGCTTGGTCATCGAAGCCATTTCCTCTAATGAAGAGGACGTCTCTTCTACTCCGGCCGCCTGTTGGGAGGATCCGTCCGCCAGGGTCTGACTGGCCGCGGAGACCTCGTCTGCCGCCGAGCTTACCTCATCGGCGCCGGCGTTCAGCCCCCTGACAATGCGGTCGATTTGCCGGGACAGGCTTCGAACCGTCCAATAAATGGCAACCACAGCCAGGATGAGGATAATGGCGGATACGGCCAGATTGAACAAGCCCAGCGATCTCACCGGTGCCAGCAGTTCATCCGGCAAGGCGCAGACCGCCACCGCCCATCCCATGACCGGCAGTCTATGGTAGGCCATCACCCAATCCGCCTCCTGCGCCGTAAAGCGAATGTATCCTGTGTCTTCGTTGTCAGCTTCCCCGGTCATGGCATTGACATTCACCTCTAAAATGGCCTCACGGTCCGGATGGGCGATGACCATCCCGTCCGAGCGGTAAATCATGGCGTATCCTGCCGTGCCGACCTTGATGGTGTCGATGAACTTCTCGCTGAAACGATCCATGCTGACCACACTGAAAAGAACCCCGACAGCCTTCTTTTTCTCCACCAGGGGCGCGGCAATGACAAACACCGCACCGCCGCTCTGTTTGCTTTTGATTACATCGGATACGGTTTTCTCCCCCGCCATGGCTTTCTGGAAATAGGCGCGCTCGGCCACGTTGATTTTATTGACGACATCGCTCACCGCCGCCGATATGATGGTGCCCTTCACATCAGCGAGGCAGATATTTTCATAGTAGCCGTAGTTTTCCATCAGTTTGGCGAACTGGATGTTGGCCGTTTTGCGGGCGGCTTTGCCCATAAAGCTGTCCTTCAGGGCCGCCCTGAAAATTTTCTGTTCACTCCAGGTATCGAGATCCAGACGCCGATCCTGAAACCACGTGGTAAAGGTGGTTGCCAGGGCGTCCCCTTCTTTCGTCAGGGAGGAGGTAATCTCATGCTCCAGGGCGGCGCCGGCCTTAAAGTAGGAAAAGCCGGATGTCAATCCGAGACCCAGCAGGATCAGGCTGACCGTTATTACTAAAATTCTGTTCTGTAGGCTCAATTTCATCACCACTCTCCTTGTGTCGAAATAGGGGCGGCCTTTCCATACTCATTACAGGCTGCACTCTGGCCGGCCTGGGTGGGGAGGTCGGGCTGCCGGGACTCCTCGTGAGCCCCGGCGTTTTAATTCAGTGGGATGTTTATCCCTCACGTTAACAAGGCCGATTATTCAATGACCTTGTTGGCATTCTGCAAAATGTCGTAGTCGACACCGACCCCCAGTTTCTCGGCGGTTTTGACATTGATGATGGCAAAGCCATCCTGATTGGTAACCATCGATATATCGCCAGGCTTTTTGCCGCCCAAAACCTCCTGGGTCATGGCTGCCGCGACATAACCGTGTTCTTTGGGATCGACTACGACGGCACACAAGGCGCCGTCATCCGTGGAAAACGGCCAGAAGCCGACGATGGGTTTGGTCGAGTTGTCCACCGCCCAGGCCATGACATCAGAGGGCTTCATGCGATTGCCCGAAGCGTCCTTGACGGTATGGTACAGGGGAATGATCAGGGCGCCGACAGATGCATCGGCATTGTATTTCTGTATCGCTGCCTGCCATTCACTGAAAGTAGAGAGACGATCGAACGCGACAATCTCAACGGGCAATTCGCCGTTGCCGGCTTTGGCCTGGATGCGCGGCGTGATCAGGCTGGCCGTTCCGCTGTCATCGGCGATATAGGCCGCTTTTTCAATTGCCGGATCGATCAGTTTCAACAAATCGAGGGTCTGGCCGGGATAGGTCCGTTCCAAGATACCCGTCACATTGGCAGCCGGGAAGTTGTACTTTTCAGCGTCCGCGTTGACCCCGCAGAAGACCACCGATACGCTCGGGTCTCCCGCATAGGCTTTGGCAAAAAACCCCTGCGCATTGTCATCGACCGTGATGACGACATCCGGCTGGTAGGCTTTCAATTCCTGGTCGGCAAGCTTGCCGCTTTCGACTTTCCAGTCACCGTCGCTTTTCCGCTTGGTGTCCATATAGAAGGTTTTGTAGTCAACGCCGGCGGCCGACAGCGTCTCGGCAATGGCACCATCGACTCCGGCACACCAGTCGTATTCCGCATGGTAGCTTTGCACCACGAGCACTTTGCCCTGGTTTGCCGCCGCGGGCAGGGTTAACATGAAACACATCGCACAGATCAGGCCAAGAACAAGCGCGTTTCGCATGGGGTTTCCTCCGGGAAATAAGGTTCAATTTTGATTAATGGCATGAAAGCTTGCCGTTATGCCGACGATAATGTCCTCTCCGAAAGGACATTATCGGTCCTTGCCCGGTATGCTTTAACAATTTTTTAGTGTTCTTCAGGACACCATGGTCGGAATGCAAGAATCGCCTGGTGGGCAAACGCATCAAGGCTTGGAGAAGGCCTTTTCCCCGGCGTTTTGATTTTTCCACTGTCGTGGGCTATAAAAATACAGGCATACTGGCGGGTAAGGCCCCATCCATCGATAACTCGGACAATGCCCCATGCATCTCTTGCCCATCCTTCATGTCATCGGCACCCTGCTCATGGTCACCGGCATTTCCATGGTGTTGCCGCTGATCTGTTCCGCCATCTACGGCGGCGGCGATTTTCAGGCCCTGCTGGTTTCGGCCGTGTTGATTCTGTTGCTGGGGGTGCCGTTGTGGTGGTTTTTCCGGCGGAACCACGACCTGGGGATTAAAGACGGCATCTTTATCGCAGTTTTCGGCTGGATCCTCGTTTCCGCCTTGAGCGCCCTGCCCTTCATGCTGCATGGATCCATCCCGTCCTTCACCGACGCCTTTTTTGAAATGATGTCCGGCTACACCACCAGCGGGGCCACGATCCTGACCGACATCGAAGTGGTGCCGCGCGGGCTGCTCTTCTGGCGCAGCGAGACGCATCTACTGGGGGGCATGGGCTTTTTGACCCTGACGGTCATCTTCCTGCCCCACGGCATGGGGGGGCTACGCATCTTCCGGGCGGAGTCCTCCCCGGGCCAGGTGATTACCAAGGAGAAATTTCACTCCCGCAACCGGGACACCATGGTGCGCCTGTGGATCATCTACATGGTGCTGAACCTGGCCGAAATTCTCATGCTTTGGATCGGCGGCATGTCCCTGTTCGATGCCCTGTGCCATGCCTTCGGCACCGTGTCCACGTCCGGCTACTCCCCCTGGAATGCCAGTATCGGCCACTACAACAACGCCTATTTCGACTGGGTGATCATTCTTTTCATGTTCCTGGGGGGTATGACCTTCGTCCTGTTTTACCAGATGGTCCTGGGGGATTGGCGGGCCCTGCGCATCAATACGGAATTCCGCTGGTACGTGGGGTTCATGCTGTTTTTCTGCGGGGTGGTTTCCTGGATACTGTGGCAGGACAACACCTACGGTCTCATGGACGCCATCCGCTACGGCACGTTCCAGGTCACCAGTCTCTTGACTACCACCGGTTTCACCACCGCCGATTACGAGCAATGGCCCCAGGCGGCCCAGATGTTCCTCTATGCCGTCTGCTTCATCGGGGCCTGTGCCGGATCCACCACCAGCGGCATCAAGATCGTTCACTACGTTGTGATTTGCAAGTTCATGGCGGCCGCCATCAAGAAGATCTTTTTCCAGCCCATGGCCATCATCTCAGTGCGCCTCAACCAGCGACCGGTGGACGACTCCATTATCTATCTGTCGGTCTGCTATTTTATCGTCAATATCTTCATGGTATTGGCGGGGGGCTGCGTCATGGTGCTCACCGACGATATGGACTACGTCACCGCCATGAGTTCCGTCATCGCCACCCTCATGAACATCGGGCCGGGCTTCGGGGCCATCGGGCCTTCGGAAAACTATGCCTTTATCTCCGATGCGGGCAAATGGTTTCTCTCCTACAACATGCTGGTGGGACGCCTGGAGATGTTCTCCGCGTTGGTCATTTTCTATCCTTCCTTCTGGAAAAAATGATGAGGGGAAAAAGACAGGGGCAGAAGACAGAATTCAGGAGCCAGGAGTCAGAATGAAACGACCGCCTGCAAAACGTTTTCAGGATTTAGTTGTTTGGCAAAAAGCGTATCAACTGGTACTGTCTCTTTACCGATTGAGTGAGAATTTTCCACGAAATGAGCGGTTTGGATTGACAAGTCAACTAAGGCGTTCGGCTGTCTCCATTCCTGCAAATATTGCTGAAGGTTTTAAAAAACGAACACGCCCAGACAAGGCCCGGTTCTTAAATATTTCCCAAGGTTCTCTCGAAGAAACACGCTATTACCTGCTTTTATCCCATGATCTTGGCTATGGTGACACCCATGAACTATCCATACAAATAGAAGAAGTAAGCAAATTGCTCGATTCCTATCTCTCCACCATTCTGAATTCTGACTCCTGACTTCTGGCTCCTCAAGTATAGCCTTCCGGTACGCCGCAGCCAACACGCGGTGAAGCGCAACACCGCTGTTGAACGTTTTACGAAACCGCGCTACCCCATGAAAAGCTTGTGCACGTCTTTCAGATGCATCGACTTGCAGAACACGATTACGCGTTCATCGGGCAGGATACGGGTCTTCCCCACGGCGATTTGCCAGTGTCCTTCCCGGAAGACGCCGCCGACAAGGATCTTCCCGTAATAAAAGGGATCGATTTTGGAAAGTGGGGTACGGGTGATGGGGGAGTTTGGCGCCGCCAGGATCTCCACGACCTCGGCGTCGAATCCATGCAGGTGGGCGACGGAAAGAAGCTCTCCCCGCCGTATGAACTTCAGGATCTCGTTGGCCGCCAACACCTTTTTGTTCAGGGCGATATCCGAACCGGAGGTGGCGGCCAGCACCAGGTATTCTTCCTTGTTGACCATGGAAATGGTTTTGCGTTCCTTGGTGTGTTTATTGTCGTTGGTGTCGTTCATCAGATGTTTGGCCAGCATGCAACTCATGATGTTGGTCTCGTTCTCGCCGGTGGCCGTGATAAAGGTGTCCATATCCGTCAATCCGGCCAGATCGAGGGCATCCGCGTCGGATCCGTCCCCGTGCAGTACTTCAGCGTACTCCAGATGGTGGCATAGCTCGGCGGCCCGGTCTTCGTCCTTTTCGATAATCTTGACTTTAACCCCCTTGCCTATCAGTTCCGCCACGCGGCAGCCCACCAGGCCGCCCCCTAAAATCATCACCCGGTGGCGACGCTGCTGTTTGACCCCGATCAGGGTCATCAGTTTAGGAATGTCCTCCTTGGACACCATGAACAAGACCTGGTCCTGGGGCAGGATTTCCTGATCCCCGCCGGGCAGGATGGTCTTGATCCCCCGGGCAATGGCCACGATCCTGAAGGGAAAGCTGCTATGTGTCCGGGAAAGGGTTTTCAGTTTCTGGTGGGCCAGGGGCGATCCTTCATGGACACGGGTGGCCATGACCTGGGCCTGGCCATCGGCAATGTCGATGATTTCATTGCCGGCCGTGCGTTTGACCAACCGTGCGATCTCCTGGGCGGCCAACTCTTCGGGGTGGATGAGCAAATCGATCTTGAGGTCGTCGGCCGTGAGCAGGGAATCCTTGCTGCCGAAATCGAGCGACCGAACGCGGGCGATCTTGATGGCAATGCCGAACCGGTCGGCAATCATGGACGCCAGCATATTGACCGCATCATTGTTGGTCACGGCGATTAGCACATCCACAGTCTCGGCATTGGCTTCCCGCCAACGGTCGATGCTCATGGCCGATCCTTGGATCAGACGGGCGTCGACCTGGCCGTCGATATGCCGTATCAGCCGGCCGTCCGGTTCGATGGCGGTAACGGCATACCCTTCATGGACCAGCCGTTTGGCCAGATAGGCGCCAACGCCGCCCAGGCCAAGTATGAGGATTTTTTCCGTCGTCGCGCTGCGCTTGCCCAGCATATAGGCCATCCCCCCGGATAAATGAAACGCCGCTGATTGAGCTCCTGTCTGGTCATATATAACCCCCTGGACGATGTCAACGCGATGCCGACGTAACCGGAGCTCGGCCTTTCGGCCCATTCTGCTCCAGAATAGACAACCTGGGGCCGTCCCGGCGCAGCCTAATCCGGATATTTCACGTGTTCGAGATGGTTATTGGCAAGGGGTATCGGGGACACAACCGCCTGACAGCATAGCGCCGAGACCAATTGAAACGAAGGGGAGGGGGAGGACGGGCCGAAGATCCGGCCAGCCTTCTCAGAAAAGGAGCAGGAAGAGGTTGGTCGGTAGGGAGGAACAGACCATTTAGCGGACACATCACACGATATCCGGACGGTCGCTCCGGGAGAGGGCCCGGAGCCAGTCCATCCGGTACCGTTTTGGGGCGTCAACCTCTTCCTGCTGTCAGCCGGTCGAAGCCCGCAAAAGGGAGAGGGCCTTTAGGGCTTCGACCGGTTGTGACATTCTAAGCGCTTGGACCGTATATCCAAGGCATGGATGGTGCGGTGCTAACTCATCTCGGGAACGGGTTTGGTTGCCGCCGGCACTGTTTTGGCGCCGCCGGAACCACCACCCGAATACCCCGGGCTGGCCGTATAGCTGGAAACCTCGAAATCCGGGTAGGCCGTGCCGCCGTGTTCGGTCCAGTCCAGGCCTTCCAGCTCTTCTTCGGGGGATACCCGCAGGCCCACCACCGCATCGATAACCTTGAACATCAGGAAGGCCAGCGGAAAGGTCCACAGGAAGCAGGCCCCGATGCCCAGCAACTGGACCCCCACAATTTTCAGGGAGAACCCGCCCATGTCAAATATACCGGCCGCCAGGGTGCCCCAGGCGCCGCAGACACCATGGACGGAAATAGCCCCCACCGGGTCGTCGATCTTGATTTTATCGAAAAAGACCACCGAGAACACGACGATGACACCCGCGGCGGCGCCGATCAGGATTGAGCTGGTGGGCGTAACATTGGCACAGCCGGCGGTAATGCCGACCAGGCCGGCCAGGGCGCCGTTGAGGCTCATGCCCACTTCCGGCTTGCCGAACTTCATCCAGGAAACCACCAGGGCCAGGATGGCGCCCGCGGCCGCTGCCAGGTTGGTGTTGACGAAAATCATGGCGATGCTCTTGTCCGCCGTGGTGGTGGAGCCCGGGTTGAACCCGAACCATCCCAGCCAGAGGATGAAGACCCCCAGGGCCGCCAGGGGCATGTTGTGGCCCAGGATCGGGCGGACTTTGCCGTCTTTCATGTACTTGCCGATACGGGGTCCCAGCACGATGGCACCGGCCAGGGCCGCCCAGCCGCCCACGGAATGCACCACGGTGGATCCGGCAAAATCGATGAATCCGAAACCTTCCAGCCAGCCTTCGCCGTTCAGCAGGCTGCCCCAGGCCCAGCTGCCGAAAACCGGGTAGATCAGGGCACTCAGGACCACACTGTAGCAAAGGTAGCCTACAAATTTGGTGCGTTCGGCCATGGCGCCGGAGACGATGGTGGCCGCCGTGGCGCAGAAAACCACCTGGAACATCCAGAAGGCCAGGATCCATTCGGTGCCTTCCCCCGTGAAGTCGCTCAGGAAAAAGCCCGACGTACCGAACCAACCTGTAGAGGTAGCCCCGAACATGAGCCCGAACCCGATGGCCCAGAAGGCAATGGAGCCTATCGAGAAATCCATCAGGTTCTTCATGATGATGTTGATGGCGTTTTTGGCCCGGGTGAAACCGGTTTCCACCAGGGCAAACCCGGCCTGCATGAAAAAAACCAGGGCCGCCGCCACCAGGGTCCACAGGAAATTGGCATGCTCCTGCACAAGGTCGATGGCTTCTTTATTGGACATGGCCGTGGGCGGTTCGTCCCCCGCCCAGCAAAACGTCGCACTTGCCAGAAGTAACACCAGGATCGAAAAAAATCGTTTCATGTTCTGTTCCTCACTCATTCCATTGGATTTAGGGATTGTCATCATTTTTCCCGGCTCCCGGTTAACGCTCCCGGTCGCCATGACGCTGTTGTTATCTTGTAAAGGTGTAATGGCAAGAGCTGTGCCACATTAACCGAATTGATCCAAATCGTATGTAGTCACTCGTTTTAATTCAATTTTTTCGATTTCAAACCAGGCCACAAAGAGCCAACCAGTTTTTCCACAAACAACACTTTTGTATATTGAAGCATTTCTTTAGACAATATTGTCATTTTCATACCAAATCTCTCCCGTTTAGGAGATGCATTGCCGGGCATCCGCCAAAAACAGACAAAAAAAAACGCCGTTCCCGGCAGGGGAACGGCGCTGATTAGTGCTATGGTTGCGGCACCGGGATGCGGCCGGTGTCGTTATCGGATCGGCTACCCGTGGCCTCCGTTGCGACCGTTGGAAAAAACGCGGCCCAGTCCATGGCAGAAAACGGCAAAAAAAGTGCCAATGACGGCCACCCAGCCGAAGGTATTCAGCAGGTCGAACCGGTCGCGGCCGGGCATATAGACGCCGGCGACACCGGCCATCCGGCTGTCGTTGCGGGTATGGCAATCGTTGCAGGCCAGGGCGTTCTCCTTGGGCGCCACCATGTGGGTGGCCGGAAAGACGTAGGTGGTTTCGACAAAGTCAAACTGGCCGGAATAGGGCAGATCCACCGAAGCCTGCCCATGGGACAGGGCCCGCTGCCAGTCCAGGGTCTTCCAGTAGCCGTCATCACCCGAGAGCAGCGGCACCAACAGGGTCTTGTGGATCTTGTCATAGGGCTGCTTGCCGCGGTGGACTTTGAACGGGTAAATACGGCTGTCGGGGTCCGCCGGGGACCCCACCGGAGCGGAAACCGGCACGACCTGGCCCGGATCGATCATATCATTGGCGGTCACGGAATCGATCACCCCGTTATACCAGAAGTACTCGGGCTTGACGTTTTTGGCCCAGGTGAACTTCCCCTTGATCGTCAGGTAGTCGTGCTTGCCGAATTCGTCTTTGGTTTTGTAGGGTTTGCCGTCCTTGAGCTGGCCGGCCTGGGACCAGTCCCAGGTCATTTTGGTGGGGAGCTCCCGTGCCACTTCCGGAATGTGGCAGGTCTGGCAGGCCACCCGGTCGGCATGATCGTTGGCTTTGGAGTTCTCGGCGTGCGGCGTGGCACTGTGGCAGGACTCGCATGTAATCTTGGAGGCCAAGTCGTCTTCGATCAGGCTCTTACGGTCCGTCGCCGCCGGACGGGTATACACCCGCCCCGCGATATTGTGCATCTTGGTGGTATGACAGCGCACACAGTCGAAATTCTGCCCATCCACCCCCATATGGACGTCCAGCGCCTTGCTGGGCTTGGTCAAAGAGGTATCCAAATCACCGTGTTTGACCCCATCCCCGCCGCCGCCGATAAAATGGCAGCCGCCGCAGTTCTGGCGGCTGGGCCGCCCGATATCCTGGGCTGCTTCCTGGAGTTCGGCCTGGATTTCGGCCGCAATTTCCAGGGATTCTTCGTCACCGGCCTCGACAAACGCGGCCAGATCTTCGATGGCCTCGTCCCAGTTGACCTTCTTGCGGCTGTGGCAGTTCAGGCAGTTGATGCCGCTCTCGGTCGATGTCCCCCATCCGGGATGACAGGCCAGGCAGCTTTTGTCCTCCATCCGGTTGGCTGAAATGCAAAAGTTGTTCAGGGAATGAGCTGCCTTGCCGAATTTCGCTTCTTCACCGTCGGGCGATGCCTGCCAGGTCCAATGGATAGATTTGTGGATCTGGTCGTCTGCTTCGGAATGACACGACAGGCAGGCATCCGTAATGTCCTGACCGGAGGTGAACGCCTTTTGTAAAGCCGGATGTTTGGCGTGATCGGTGGTATTCCAAATATTGAGGGACTTGGTGGCCTGCTGGGCCATGGTCCGCCCCGGGGCTTCCGTCGCGTCTGCCAGGACCGGCGGCACGGTTGCGGCCACCAGCATCCAGGCCGCCAGCATCATGATCAGGTTCTTGTATATCGCATGCATGACCGAATCTTCTCCCCTCGGGGACATATTTTACAATCCATCGTTGAAATTGGGATCAGGACACACCACTGCAGAGACACCGTGGATTAACCCGAACATTTCATGAAATATATTCGGGTTAAGCGGCAACTCTGCAGCGGGCATTTCTGTCGTTACGACTGCGGCTCGACGATCTTGAACGAGCCATCCTTGTTAAAGGTGAGCTCGGCTTCCAGGTAGTACACCTTTTTCAGCTCCGGCCGCAGGTCCTGCAGCATGTAGAAAGACTCCCCGCTGCGGGCACCCGTGCTGCACACGAAAACGATGGGGCGATCCGCCGGCAGGGTCTTGACCTTGGCTTCCAGCACTTCCACCGGGATATTGACCGCCGACTGGAAACTGCCGGTGGCGAATTCGTCCGCATCGCGTACGTCAACCAGGTAAATGCTCTGGGGGTTATCGCTGATGATTTTCTCGAAAGCGGCAATGTCGATACTGCCTTCTTCCTTGCCGGCCTGGATGGTGCTGCCGGCACCTTCCTTGCCCACATAAGCGACCCAGGACGGATAGCCGGTGGCAAACACCTTCACGTTGGTGTAGCCCATGGCAATGGCCTTGGCCGCCGATTTGTGGCTGAGCTTGCATTTCAGACCGCCGCAATAGAACACCAGTTGCGTGTTCTTGTCTTCCGGCAGTTGGTCCTTGAATTTATCGAATTGGGTGTCGGGAATGCTGACGGCCCCGGGCAGATGGCCCTTGTCATATTTTTTCCGCTTCGGGCGGGCATCCACGATGACCATGTCTGCGCCCTTGTCGACCTGGGCTTTCATCCAGTCCACCGAAACCGACCCGTAGTTGCCGGGGACCTTCAGCCATCCGGGGTAACCCTCGGCAAACACCTTGACATTCTTGTAGCCAAGGGACTCGGCCTTGTATGCGGCCTTGTGGCTGAGTTTGCATTTCAGGCCGCCGCAGTAAAAAATCAGCAGGCTGTCTTTGTTTTCCGGCAGTTGATCGAGCATCTTGTCCATCTGGGAATACGGGATGCTGGTGGCCATGGGGATATGCCCCTTGACATACTTGGGTTTGAACGGACGGGAATCGATGATCATCACGTCTTCCGCCATGGGCACCTTGGCGTACTGCCCGACGAAAGCCGCATCCACGATTTCGTGGTACTGCCAACTCGTAGCGGCCGCCGCCTGATCCGTGGCCTGGGGGGTCTGGGTGGTGGCGCAACCCGTGGCCAAAAGCGCCAGGGCCGCCAGGAATACGACCGACATCATTACGTTGCGGTATTTCATGGTGCGCTCCATTCTACAAAAAGCGTTCACGGCCATTTATTTCAGGATGGCCTGTTTAGTGTCCGTCCATAAAGGGATGGGCATTATTTACATTTCAAAGGGGTCGGACTATCCGACGCATGGGCATGCATATAGGTAAAAATATCCGTAATTTCCGTATCGGACAGGTTGGTCCACTCATCCTGGCAGCCAAACGGGGTAAAATCGCCGCTGTCGAACAACGCTTCCCATTCGGCCTGGGTTTTGTCGCTGGGGTTCAAGGGTGGCTTGGTGCTGTCCACTTCCCCCCGCTGGTTGCATGATTTGTAGACCTTGCGGTAGGTATATTTCCCCTTGCGCTTGTTACCCTGCTCCATGGCCAGACTGGCCCCGACCGATGTAAAAACAAACATCATGGCCACCGCCAACATCACGAATCGTCGCATGTCATATCCTCCTCTTTCCGTCTTATGGTCGTCTTTATTTTTGGGCGTTGTGCCTCGTTTCCCGTGTAAACGGTTCGAAGAGCCCTACAATATCAATTCCCGTGCCAGGAAGACGACATTTCCTTAACAGGACATATTTACCTGTTATCTTTATTTAAATTAAATTTTATAACCGGGAGTTGGACCTGCGGAAATTAACAGTTCGCTAACAGGTGTTAACTTTACAGGTTAACATTTAGTGCAGCGGCCAGCATTTCACGGCCATGTTCCTGCAGGGAAGGCGAGGCGGCTATCGACCGGCGGGCAATTGGATCCGTTTTCCCCAACGTGAATGGGGGTTATCCACAATGAAGGTTGGCTTTCACGATATCGTAGAGCGCGTCCGCATTGCCATATAGCTTTTCGCTGAGTTCGTGATCCTGGTGGGATCGCAGTTGGGCAATGACCTGGTCGATCATATCGGCGGGGAAAACGTCGTGGGCCTCATAGTGCTCCCTGTCATGGGTCAATTTATCGGCTGCCTCCCAACAGGAACCTGGCAGTTGATCCCAGTCCGCAGGATGCTCGCGATCGGCCTCCACATAGCATTTGCGAGCGGTTTCGAAGGCATTTTGGTTCCGCAGCCCGTATCGTGCCGCCACCGCCAAACCCGCCAGGAGTTGATGAACATTGGCACTGCCGTCCGGGCTTCGCAGCTCGACCGTTTGGGGGTTGACTTCCATGGGCAAAACGGTGGCCTCTTTGGGGTTGGCGTCGGCAATCATGCCGTCCACCCCTTGCCAACCCAGGGGAACCCGCACGAGCATCGAGCGGTTGCGGTCCCCCCAGCAGATATTGGTGGGGGCCTCCTGGTGGGGCACGAGCCGCAGGAAAGACGTCGGCACAGTATTGCCAAAGGCGGTCAGCGAGGGGGCCAGGCACAACAATCCGCCGATCAGTCTTCGGGCGGTATCGTTGAGACCTGTCGCGTCCACCAGCACGTTTTGGCCGTCCTTCAGCAGCCGCATGTGAATATGCAGTCCGCTACCGGCATGTCCAACGATGATTTTGGGCGCAAAGCTTACTTCCAGACCGTATTTGTAGGCCACTTCCCGCACGGCCCATTTGGCCAGCACCAGCTGGTCGGCTGCGTTTTCGACGGGCGTAGGCCGGAACTCGATTTCATGCTGCACCATCTCCCAGTTGTCGTAGAGAATGTTGCCGACTTCCGCATGGCCATATTTGATGTCTCCGCCGATCTGGCTGATGATGTGCATGGCTTCACGGCGTATGGCGCCCCATTTGGAAAAGGGGTGCGATTCGTGATAGCCTTTTTGTTCGATAATCGGATAGATCTGATCGATTTCGGAGAAGAGATAGTATTCCAATTCACCCGCCGCTTCGAAGCTGTACCCGGTGGTCTCCTGGAGCACCCGATGAGCCTTGCGAACGATGTTCTCGGGCGAAGACGCCAGGGGATCGCCCTCCCGGGTATAGTAGGCGCACAGGATATCAATGGTGGCGATGTCGGTGAACGGATTGACAAAAGCCGTGCCATAGCGGGGGATGACGTACAGGTCGCTTTCGGAAGCTGGAATCCAGTTGAACAGGCTCGACCCATCGACACGTTCTCCCCGGGATAGGATTTGATCCAAATGCTTGCGGCTGTTGGGGGCAAAATTCAAAGTCTTTAACCGCCCATCCCCGCCGACATAGCGAAAATTGACCATCTGAATTTGTCTGTCCGCGATGAATTTCACCAGGTCCTGTTTGGTAAAATCTTCAGCCGGTTTTCCCAAATGGCGTACAATCTGGTTGGGGCAGATAGAAGCTGTTTCGCGCATATCGACTCCCTCGGTGAAGAAGATGGATTCCAACCCGACCGTCAGATCTCGACGCCCATCTTGTCTAAAATGGTTTCCGCATACTTCAGCCGTTTCTGAAGGGCACTGTCATCCAACTGGTTGACCAACTCGGAAAGCAGGGTCTCGATGCAGATCACCGCGGCCGCAATGGGGCTAAAAAAATAGTCGCCCTGGATGGATACGGTCAGGTAATTCTCGGTCTCATTGGTCAAAGGCGACGAGACGCTGTCGGTAATGGCGAAGACGTCGACGTTCTGCTCTCGGCAGATCCGGCAGGCTTCGACCGTGTCCCGTGTGTAGGGATTGACCCCGATGGCAATCAGCAGGTCGCCGGGCTTTAACCGCGATAGATCCTCGGCCAGGGTGTGACCGGCCTGGCCGATCATGGATACCCCGCTGTGGATCATCTTCATGTAGAAGCTCAAGTAGTAGGCCAGTGGGTAGCTGCTGCGAAGACCAATGATCTGAATCTCCCTGGCCTTGATGATGAGATCGACCGCACGACGGAACTGCTTCTCCTCGAAAGCCTCCGCCATGAGCATGACATTGCTCCACTCGTCCTGTATCACATGTTGCAGCAGACTGGTTTTGTCATCGTCCCCGGCCGGTCCCCTTTCCAGGAATTTCCTGACCTGCTGGCTATAGAAGCGTTTGCGCTGCTGGACATTTTGGCGAAAAAGATCCTTCAACCCCGGGAACCCGTTGAAACCCAGTTTTTGGGCCAGACGAGTTACCGACGATATGTTGATCTCATTTTCAGCGGCAATCTCGGAAATGGACTTGGTCGCCGTTTCGTGCGGTTCATCGAGCATTCGCTTGAGAACGGCCAGGTTGCGGTCCGTAAGCCGCATTTCGTGATCTCCGCTGCGGACGCTGAAATAGAGGCGTCTCAGTTCTTCGATGCTATTTGGCGCAGGGGTCGTCATCAGTGTCTTCTCAGTGAGGCGCTTCCGCAAAGCAGGAGGCCTCGGGCAACGCCCTCGAAAGGGGTTTAAAAACGATGATTAATGGTCTGTTTCCATTTTCCTTCGTCCCGTTTGCCCCGCGCCGGGCATCGGCGGGGCGGACGGGATGAAGTGGGGCACGGGCGGTTGGCCCGACCGGCGTTGTTCCTTAGAGGCTTGCCTCCGGCAAATCGTCGAGCCAGCCCCCTGTGTCGGTAAGCTCTCGCACCAGCAGCCGGGAAACTTCCTCATCGTGCCCGCCGCGGGCGTGCAGCTGTTTTAAAATAACCTTGCCGTCAATCTGCCCGCAAATCTCCAATTTGCCGATGTCATGGCCGATGATGTACTTGAAGCGTTTCGCATAGCCGTCGAAATACCGCCGCGCCCGATCCACAATGGTGATGCCTTTCTTCAGCGGCACCTGGAAATGGTGCCGCACCCGGGCCACCGGCATGCACTGGTAGAGATAATACGGGTTGACACCAATGCGCAGCAGACCGTTCATCAGGTCCACGAGGGCCTCCTCCGAATCATTGACCCCCCGCAGCAAAACGGCCTGGTTGTTGACGGTGATGCCGCATAGGCGCAAACGGTGGACGGCCTCACGCGCTTCCGAGGTGATTTCCCGGGCATGGTTGAAATGGGTCGGCACGAAGAGCGTTTTGCGGTCGTTGAAATCCCTGAGCACTGCCATGAGGTCGTCATCGAACAGGCGCAGCGGATAGCTGACCGGCACCCGGGAGCCGATCCGCACGTGGTTTACATGGGGAATGTCGACCAGGGCCGCCAGCATTTTTTCGAGAACCTTGGTGGGCAGCATGAACGGGTCCCCGCCGGAAAGTATAACATTGGTGATTTCGGGATGCTCGGCGACATAGGCCGCGGCTTTCTGGAAGTTTTTTACCGTCAGTTCATTGGACAACCCCACCATGCGTTTGCGAAAGCAATGCCGGCAGTACATGGCACAGTATTCGGAGGTGACCACAAGGGCCGTATAGCTGTATTTGTGCAGCAGCCCGTTGCCCTTGTCGTGCTTGTCGTCACCGTAGGGATCGGCGGTGGTCTCGCCCATGGCACCGGCCACGACAAGCTCGGCGGCATCCGGAACGCACAGGCGACGGATGGGGTCGTCCGGATCTTCGGCATCCACCAGGCTAAGGTAATAGCGAGGGATATTCATGGGATGGATATCCGTGACGCGGCGCAAATCAGCTTCTTCCTTCTCACTCAGCGGCAGGTACGTTTTTAGCGCATCGACGGTGGTTATATTGTTCTGCAGTTCACGGCGCCAGTCCTGCTGGCGCCAGTCGATGCCCTTGAGCGCTGCGTGATTTTCCGTCATGTTTGGTTTCACTGCAGGTTGCATGATGCCTTACTCCTTGGTCTTCAGGGGGCAAGCCGGCGCGGGCTGATTTCAGGGCGCAACAGTAGTGTCCTCCAGCAGGATCCTCGATCGATGCTGGGGCGGCTTGACGATTACGGTTATTGGTTATGAAATGTCGGAGCCTAGTACCCCACGTGTTGTAAAAAGTTCTGCAGACGTTCGCTGCTGGGATTGCGCAGCAATGTTTGCGGATCACCGTCCTCAGCGATGCGGCCCCCATCCATGAAAAGCAGCCGTGAACCGGCTTTGCTGGCGAAGCTCATCTCGTGGGTGACCACCACCATGGTGATGCCCTGCTCAGCCACGGCAATCATCACGTTGAGCACCTCTTCCCGCAGCTCGGGGTCGAGGGCCGACGTTGGCTCGTCGAACAGCATGATCTTGGGATTGATGGCGAGCGCCCGGGCAATGGCCACACGCTGCTGCTGCCCCCCCGACAGTTCCGCAGGATAGTGGTGGCTGCGGTCGTCCAGGCCGACCTTCTTTAAAAGATCCTTGGCAACATCATGCGCCTCTTCCCTGGACATGCCCCGCACCTTGCGGGGTCCGAAGGCGACATTGTCCAGGGCCGACATATGCGGAAACAGGTGAAACAGCTGAAAAACCATGCCCACTTCCTGGCGCACTTCACGAATCCGACGCTTCTGGCGGGGCAAATGAATGCCGTCGACGACCAGTTCGCCGGAGGTGACCATTTCCAGCCCGTTGATGCAGCGCAGGAGCGTTGATTTGCCCGATCCCGAAGGCCCGACCAGGACGACCACTTCACCCTGATCGATGGTCAGATCGATGTTGTGCAGCACTTCCACCGGACCGAAACTTTTGCCGACGTCTCTGAATTCGATGAGGGCGCTCATATTATTTTTATCCTTCGCTCCATAAACTTCAGGATCAGGGCCAACGCGGTGGTCATGATCAGATAGCAAACCGCCACCGCCGACCAGATTTCCAGGGCCCTGAAGTTGCTGGCCATGATCTCCTGCCCCTGCCGGGTCAGTTCGCCGACCCCGATGACGATGAACAGCGAGGTGTCCTTGAGGCTGATGATGAACTGATTGCCCAGGGGCGGAATGGCCCGTTTGAAGGCGATGGGACCGATGACGCTGGTTATCAACTGCAGCCGGCTGATGCCCATGGCCATGCCGGCCTCCACAAGTCCCTTGTTGACGGACTGCACCGCACCGCGCACGATTTCGGCCATGTAGGCCCCCGCATTGATGATAATCGTAATGATCGCAGCGGTGAGGGCGTCAAAGCGAATGCCTTTGTACCCGGTCGTCACCTCGATCAGCATTGGTAGGGCGAAGTAGATGAACATGGCCTGCACGATGATCGGTGTGCCGCGGATCAGCTCAATGTAGCCGATGGCCACCTTCTGGCTGGTGATCGCCAGCCAGCGGAAATGGCCATAGCTCGCGCCGCCCACGGCGGAGGTTCCCGCCAGGCGCATGAGGCCTGCCAGGGTCCCGAGCGCGAGCCCCCCAACGATGCCGATGATGGTAATGTACCAGGTCAGCTTGGCCCCCTGGAGCAGCGCCGGAATGGATTCGACAACATATTTGAATTCAAAGCCCATTTTAAAATCTTCCCGTTTTTGCGGTCTTGAGGCCCAGTAACGTGGTCCGAAGGCGGTTCCCGGACAATTTCTTGCCGCCGGGGCTTACCTGCCGGCCGGCACGTGGCCGGCAGGTAAGGTCTTCTTCCGGTAGTGCCGGTTGTCTTCTATTCGGGCGCCGCACCAAACCATTTTTTATAGAGTTCGTCGTAGGCACCGTCTTCCATCATCTCCAGCAGCGCCACATTGACCTTGTCGCGCAATTCGCTGCCCTGCTGGAAACCGATTCCGTAGAAAGCGGCCTTGACGTCCGGACCCACCGCTTTCACGCGCCCCTGGCCAGCCGTCTTGATATAGTAAAGGACGTTGGGCGTATCGTGCATGGCGGCATCGGCACCGCCGGTCACGACTTCCAGATAGGCCTGGTCGATATTGGGGAACTTGACGATCTTTTTGGCCCCTAAGGTATTGACGTAGTCCACCGTGGCCGTTCCGGTTTTGACGGCGACAACTTTACCTTTCAGGTCCTCAGGCCCCCGAATGTCGCTGTTCTCGGAGCGCACCATCACTTTGAGTCCGGCCCGAAAATAGGGATGCGAAAAGTCGATGGCTTTCTCGCGGGAAGATTTGATGAAGATGGCGGCCAGCACCACATCGAGATTGCCGGTGGTCAATCCGGGAATGAGGCCGTTGAAATCCATGGGAATCAATTCATAATCCAGGTTCAGGCGTTTGGCGATGGCGTCCCACAGCTCAACGTCAAACCCGGTGTACTTGCCGTCTTTGCCCTTGAATTCGAAGGGCACGAAGGCCGTATCGACACCCACCCGCAACTGCTCGGCATAAGCCATACCGCCGCATGTCATGATCAGTAATGCTGCAATAAAACCCGCCAGCCACCTGTTTCTCATTGATCTTTTCATGATTTCCCCTTTCGGTTGAACAGTTATTGGGTGTGAATGACCGTCACGCTAATATAGGCCGCCATACATGTCAATAAAATTTGCTGAAAGAAAATTTTTGCAATTATTTTTGCACAACGTTTGTCACTTGGGATCAACCACGGGTTCCGTTTCACTTTTCCGTGCAAAGCGGGCAGGTATTTTCCCGGTTCGACAGGGATCCGGCGGATCAACAACAAAAGGAATTTCAGCAAGGAAGCGGCCGGCAAAAAATGCCCCGCGTTTTTTGCGCGTAGCGGTTTCGTCTACAAATGGGTTGGAGAAAAAGGTCCGGGGATTCCAGGGCCGATCTTCCGAAAACGGGGAAGTGAGAAATTAGAAAGTAGAGTCCATCATCAGGCCCCTGTTCCCCTGTTTCTCACTTTCCCGCTTCCCCGGTTACCTTTCAGCGAAGTCGCCGGCTGGTGCCGGTTTAATCATTCATGAAAAGAGCGCCTGCCGCAATGGCCGCGTTTGGTATTTCGATGTCGACGCAAAGCGTCGCCCTTTCAGCTTGACGCTTTGAGCTTGGCCCTTTTTTCATAACAGCTTAGCATAGTGTCCGTCCATAAATGGTAGATTTTGGTTCCTGGCAAGGCCCGAGCGCGTTTTCAACCGGAGGAATAGCCCGCTATTTCGAGGATTGAAAACGAACGAGAACGCCGCCAGGGGCCGAAAGATGCCATTTAGGGATGGGCACTAGCATATAAAATGCCCGTAGTGCAGTGTGTGGTCGATAATCGCCGGTTTGAATCCGGTTACGTCCATCCTCTCGCGGATCACGTAGCGGTAGAGCCCCGCGTTGCGGATATCCCCCACGAAGACGGCGCCCACCAGCCGATTGCCGCCGGGATCGAAAACCAGTTTCCGGAAAGTGGTCGCGGTGGCGCGGCGATGAATTTCATAGTCACCGCTCCTGGTGTGCACCACCCCCATGGCCACGAAAGGCTCGTCGGCCACCTGGGTGGCGTTCAGGATGCCGAAGGTGCCGGTGTAGGCGGTTTTGATACCCGCCATGTTCATCCCGGCGCAGCGCCCCATTTCCACGGCATTGGTCCACAGGGCGGTCATGATGGGGGCCCCGGAAATGGGATCGTGGGTCACGGCCACATCCCCGGCGGCATAGGTATCCGGCCGGCTGGCCGCCGTGAAGCGGTCGGCCACGATGCCCCCATCCACCGCGACACCGCTGCCCTGGAGAAATTCCACATTGGGCCGCACCCCTTTGCCGATGCAGACCATCTGGCAGGCCAGTTCCTCACCGTTGTCCAGGGCCACCCCGGTCACCCCGGACGGGTCCGACTGGATGGCGGTGGCGGATGCCCCGGTATGGATGGTCAACCCTGCATCGTCCAGGGCCTTGCGGACCAGGTAGGCGTCTTCCGGATCCATGAGCTGGCTGAGCACCTCGGGGGAGTAAACCACCAGGGTCACCTTCACCCCCCGTTCCAGCAAGGCGAAAGCGGCCTTGAGATTCAATAGTCCCCCGCCCAGCATGACGGCGTGCGCGGTGCGCGCTGCCCGTGCAGCCATGCTTCGTGCATCGGCCAGGGTCCGCAGGGCGAAAACACCCTCGGCCCCGGTGCCTTCGATCTCCGGCGGCACGTAGGGCCGGCTGCCCGTGGCGAACAAAACCTTTTCATACCCGTAGCACGTGCCGTCTTCCAGGGTGAGGCTGCGGCTGTCCGGGTCGCAGGCCGCGACCCGGGCCCCGGTCTTCACCGCGATGTCCGCGCCCATGTAAGGCCCGCTGCCGGTCAGGGCCATGTCTTCCGGTTGCTTTTGACCGGAGACCAGGAAGGGAATCAGGGGCCGGAAGTAAGGGACGTCCGGCTCCTCGGACAGCACGGTGATGGTGCCCCGGACATCTTTCGCCCGGATGGTGTGGGCGGCCGCCATACCGGCCGCACTGCCGCCCACGATGACGTATTGACTCTGGTGTTCGTTCACATCAACCCCCTTCCGCTTGGACAAGCTCCCGGGAGGCATGCTGGCGGGCCGCCCCGGAATAGGCCGGCACGGTTTGATAGACCAGGGCGCCGGTGGGGCATGCATCCACACAGGCGGGGATTTCCCGGTCCGGACAGCGGTCGCAGCGATAGGCCTTGTGCTCCTCCAGATGGCGGCCGATGACCCCGTAGGGACAGACCATCACGCAGGTCCAGCAGCCGATGCACTTGTCCGCATCCGTGCGCACCACCCCGTCGGCATCCCGGTGAATGGCCCCGCTGATGCAGGCGTGCATACAGGGCGCATCCTCGCAGTGCCGGCAAACCAGGGGTACCTTGTGGTCCGGCGCCACCCATTCCACGTAGACACGGCTCTTGGGGCGCGGCGTCTCGGCAATAGCGCCGAAAAGAGTCTTGCTGGCCGAGTGCTCCACGGCACAGGCCGTGATACAGGACCGGCACCCCACACAGCGGTCCGTCCTGACGAATATTTCTTTGGGCTGTGACATAGCCTTCTCCTTTTTTCTTCCCGCGGGTTGCCGTTAAATGCCCAGCGCCTGGCGCTTCTTGTCCATGTGGGCGATCATCAAACCGGCGCCTTTCACCGGATCGGTCTCCACGGCAAAGGCGGCCCCCACCACGTCATTGGCGGCCTGGGTCAGCACCTCGGTCACCACCGGGCTGCCCAGCACCGGCGGCACCGTGCCCAGCACCGTGAAAATGCCCGACGACACCACATAAGAGCCGATACTGACCGCCTTTTCACTCATCCATTCCGGTGCGGCACCGGCCACGGGCAGGTCGCTGATGTCAACGCCCAGGGCGTTGGCCACGGCCGCGCAGACCACCAGGATGCGACTGATGTCCACACAGGAACCCATGTGGAGCACCGGCGGGATCCCCAGGGCCTGGCAGACCCCTTTCAGTCCGTCACCGGCTTCTTCCGCCGCTTCGGGCAGCATCAGGCCCACCTTGGCCGTGGCGATGGCATTGCAGCCGGTATTTACCACCAGCACATTGTTTTTGATCAACTCCCGCACGAGTTCCACATGCCCCTCGTCGTGTTTGATCTTGGGGTTGTTGCAGCCCACAACACCGGCAATCCCCTTGATCGCACCGGACTTGATGGCGTCCAGCAGAGGATCGAGGGTGCCCCCCAACGCCTTGATGATGGCCTCAGCGCTGAAACCCACCATGCAGTCGGTTTTTTCTTCGGGAATGAAGACCTTGTCCGGCACCCGGTTGCCAAAGTTTTCCACGGCCGCGGCCACAATTTCCTTGGCGATGGACAGGCCGTTTTCCTCGCCGAACTGCATGTGGACGGCCCCCGGAAACTTGGCTTTGTAGGAGGTGGAGATAAACTTGGTGTGGAAGCACTCGCAAAGGTCGCCCAGGGCCGGCATGATGCACTGCACATCCACGATCATGGCCTCCACGGCGCCGGTGATGATGGCCAGCTCCTGCTGCATGAAATTGCCGGCCAGGGGGATGCCGTGGCGCATGATGATTTCGTTGCCCGTACAGCACATGCCCACCACGTTGATGCCCTTGGCACCGGCCGCCTGGGCTTTGGCCACCAGGTCCGGGTCGGCGGCCGCCGCCAGGATCATCTCCGAGAGCACCGGTTCGTGGCCGTGGGCCACGATGTTGACCTGGTCCTCCTTGAGCACGCCGAGGTTGGCCGTCGAGCGCACCGGTTCCGGTGTGCCGAAGAGCACGTCGGAGATTTCCGTGGCCACCATGGAGCCGCCCCAGCCATCGGCAATGGAGGCCTTGAGGCCCTGGAGGATCAGGTTGACCGGATCGTTGTCCACGCCGATGTGGGTGCGGTGCATAATCTCCACGATTTCGCGGTCGATGCCGCGCGGGTCGATGCCCATCTTCTGCCACTGGGCCACCCGCTTTTCCGGAGCCCGGCGGGTGAACTGGAGCGCCCCCTCCTGTTTGCCGAACTCGGCGTAGACCGCCTGGGCCAGATCCAGGGCGATTTCCGCCTTGCCGCGGCCATCGGTAGCGATGCCATATTCAGCGGCCAGGGCCGCCAGTTTGGCTTCGTCCTTGATTTCGTAGCCGCCGCTCTTGCCCTCGGCCGTCAGCAGCAGGGTATGAGCCAGGTCGCGGCCGTGGTCGGAGTGGGCCGCGGCACCGCCGGCGATCATGCGGATCAGGTTGCGGGCCACGATGATATCGGCCGTGGCACCGCAGATACCTTTTTGAGGCCCCTCGTCCTCGAAGGGACTGATGCGGCAGGGGCCCATGTTGCAGTTGCGGCAGCAGACCCCCAGTTCCCCGAACCCGCATTCGGGAAGCATTTTTTCGTAGCGGTCCCATACGGTCTCAAGGCCGAGCTGTTCTGCCCGGTCGAGCATCTGGTGGACCGATGGGTCAATGCTTCTTGCCAGAATTTTGTCACTGAACGCCATGATGATTGCCTCCTGGTTGATGGATGAAAATCAAATCGTTATGCCCTTCACGGAAATGGGTCAGCCCGAACCTTTCAGAAAGTCCCCTCTTCCCTCATGCCCGCAGCACCAAAAAAAATAGCCGAACCCGCCCCCGGTAGGGGCAGTCCGGCTGTTCAGCATCGACGCTGTTCGATCCACGTTGCATTATCAGACCATGAGCTGCGGTAAACCCGTGGTCCCCGCAGCCTCCTTCCACTTCGTGTGGAAATTATAGAACCACTTATGATCTTATTCTCATATAATTAGGAATAGACGCAACGCGAAGTCAAGGCCAAATTTCGTCAAGCAAACCGATGGATGCAGAATTCACCCGGCAGGACGGTCAGCTCCAGCGAAAACCTTTTGTCTGTCGCCATGGCGTCTCCTTCGTTCGGCATTTGTCAGGACCGTGCCCCGCGGGTTCTCTTTTCGGAAATACCGGCCGCCAGCGGGATGACCAGAAAACACATGACGAAACCGACCACCCCGGGCCATCCGGCACGTTCAAAGGCAAAGCCGGCCCCCGTGATGCCCAGCCAACCGCCGGCATAATAAAATAAAACATAGAGGGCATTGGCCTTGCCGTGGCCGCCGGAGAGTTTCTGGTTAAGCAGGCCCACCGCCACCGCATGGATGGTGAAAAAACCGGCGCATACCCCCAAGAGGCCGGCGATCACCGCCGTCACCGAGGGGACCAGCAGCAGGGCAAAAGCAATACCCAGGATGCCGGTTCCGGCCATCAGGGCATTGCCGCCCCCGAACCGGCGGCTGAACCGCCCAGCCAGGGGCCCGATGAAAATGCCCAGCACATAGACCAGATAGATCATGGTGATCAGGTCGGTGGAAAAATGAAACGGCGCCCCAGCCAAACGGAAAGGCAGGAAATTGAACACCGGGGAGAACATGAGAAAACCGCCGGCACCGCAACAGTAGACCAGCAGGAGGTCCTTGCGCTTCAAGAGCGCCAGGAAACCGTCCCCTGGAGCCCGGGACGAAACGTCCCTGCCGCCGGTGCGGGGCAGCACCAGCAGGGCCAGAACCGTTGTCGCGAGGATGAGGCCGGCAGCCGAAAAAAAAGCATAACGCCAGTCCAGGGGTTCGTGGATCCAGCCCCCCAGCAGGCGTCCTCCCAGCCCGCCCAGGACCGTGGCGGATACATAGGACCCCATCACCACGCTCAGCCCGTCGCCCGGCAGGGTCCGGGCCAGCCAGGCGGCCAGGCTGGTGGTCAGGGCCGGGATGAACAGCCCCTGGAAAAACCGGGCCGCCACCAGGAAGCGGAAATCAGGGGTCAGGGCCGCCATCAAACCACCGGCGGCCACGCACAACCCACCGGTCAGGATAATGGGCCGGATGGACAGCCGGTCGGAGAGAATGCCGAAAAAGAGATTGGAAAGGACGATGCCCAGAATCACCACGGAGACGGTCAGGGACACCTGCGCCGGTGTCACACCGAAGACATCCTGCAACACCGGCAGGATGGGCTGGGTAAGGTAAATATTGGTGAAGGCTGCCGAAACCAGGGCAAAGACCACCAGTTGAAGCCTGAGGATGCCGTTTTCCATAGGCTTCGAAGCTATCCCGAAACCCGCCGGAAAGGCAAGAAGGTCGTTCGATGATCAGATTTCTTCTTCAAATCGGTTGGCGAAAAAAACGAGGATTCAGGAGTAAACTGTTGAAAACAGGAAAGTGAGAAATTAAAAAATCGGTTCCATTGTCATGATCTATTTCGCTGTTTCCTTATGTTCCTAATTCCTTGGTTGCCTTTCAGCTTGACGCTTTGAGCTTGGTGCTTGATACGTTTATCCGTTTTCCTTTTCACACGGCCCCTTGAATCCCAGACCCCTCGGACCCTCAAACGATTACGGGCTTTGGGAGAGACACTCCGTAATTATGAACAACTTAGATTTCCTCCGGCACTTGGGCCAGCGCCTCCCTGACCACGCCCATCAATTGGCAGGCCTCGGCCACTTTTTCACTATCCATCTCCGGCAGGGCGTTGGCGATGATGGCATCTTCCCTGTCCCGGGCCTGGCGAAACGCGGCCTGGCCGGCTTCCGTCGGGGTCACCAGCTTGGAGCGCTTATGGCGCGGATTGGGGGTGAATTCGATAAAACCGCGGGAAGCCAGATGGTTGCAAACGGTCTGGATGAACTGGCGCGACACCCCCAGGGCCGCCGCCATATCCGGAACGGTGGCCGGTCCGGATCCTTTCAGGCGGCGCATGATCTTGTGCTGGGCCGTGCTCAGCCCGGCCTGTTCGTGCACCCGGTCCATGATCCGGGTCAGGGCCGCATGGGTCATGAAAATTTCCCGGAAGAAATCGTGAATTTCACGGCCACCGGCATAGTGGCACGACGTATCGGCCATGGCTACAACCAACGCCGCACATTGCGGCAATAGGTGGTGTAGGCCTCGCCGTAGGTCCGCTCCATATAGGCCTCCTCACGCGGGACCACATAGAGCACCAGGTAGACTGCCATGGGGATGTAAGCGGCCAGCATCCACAGGCTGCCCGCCGTCAGGCCGAGACCCAGGAAAAAGGCCGAACCGCCGACATACATGGGATTGCGGCTGACCTGATACGCCCCCCGGACCACCAGCTCGGTGGCCGGAAGATTGGTGGGCACATGGGTGCCGACCTTTTTGAATTTTTCGTGCGCCAGCATCATGAAGCCAAACCCGGCAGCGCCCAGGCCGATCCCCAACGCCAGGCCGACCGGCATGGAGAGCCAGGGCAACGTACTGGGAAACAGCCATTCCAAAAACCCACCAAGGGCTAAACAGACGTAAAACACCGTGGGCGGCATGAGTTTCACTTGCGGCGAATCTGTTTCCATGCAGTCGGCGGTTGCGGTCATATCCATTTTGATCCTCCAGATGTCATGGGTTCAGCATTGATATGCCCCACCATAGCTTATGACAATACAGTTGTCAAGTTGACAATCATGTTGTCATTAAATTTATTTTGCACCGTCCATCCGCAGCCGGCCTTCGCTATAAATCCAAACCAATTGGATAACGAATGCCGTCAAAGGATCATTCGGACTGGTCTTCCGATACGTTGTTTTTGGTAAAACGATAGATCAGGTTCGGTTCACTGATAATGTAAAGATGCCCGGCGTCATCGATGGTAACCCCTTCCGGCTGCAGGATGGAGTGGCTTAAACGGCCAAAGCCCTTCTCCAGGTCCATATAGCTTATCTTGTTGCCGGAAAAGTCGATTTCCGCCAGCATTTTCGACTCGTCGCTGAGGATCAGCAAATGATGGGTATCGGCATCATAATGAAGCCCCGAGAGGTCGTCCATATATAGGTCGGTCACATCAATCTGCGCGGGCGTATCGATATTGATGATCAGCTGGTCCTCGATCAGACCGCTGACCTGAATCAGCTTCATGGGATCACGCTCCCGGACGGTGTAGATCGTGAGCGTCTCGGGATTTACGGCAACCCCCTCCATTCCTTTGTTGGTATGTCCGGACAGGTTGAGCGCCAGTTGGTGAAGCGTCTTCCTGTCGAGTCGCCGGGTATGATCATCGACTCGGGCAAGCACCAGGGCCTGATCGCGCTCATCACAAAGCGCCAGGAATCCCTTGCGGACATAGGCAACGGCTTCGGTGTCGAAAAAATTAATCAGTTCAATCCTGCGCAAGACCCGGAATTCCAGATCCATTTCCAGGAGCAATGTCGGATTATTGACAACGATCCATAAGGTTTTGCGGTCAGGATCAAAGGTAATGCCTGAGGCATTGTCCTTTATGCCCGGTATTTTCCGGGCTTCAATATCGACCTGATAATCCGGCAGCCATATGGCATTCGCCTTGACTTCCCGGCTGACCCTGAGATCGTGCCAGAAGTACCACAGACGATCGTCCCAATCGGTAAAATAGCCAACGTATGCCACGGCCAGAAAAAGGACGGTAATGATGGAAAGCTTTTTTATCATATAAGGTTATCCCGCTATGAATGAGCCATTTCGCCCAAAAGCGTCCAAAACAGCAATGCCGACTGGTAGCGCTGGTTTTTATACCCCATCTGAGGCGGCACGACCACCCCAAACCCATTCCCATGAATTTCCAGAGTACGATCAAGATGCGTTTGTCGATGCGTTCGGAATAAGGCCTTGCAGGGCGATTTTCTGTCAGCCGCCCACATCGCCGGCCCTGGTCGTTTTCAGCCGACCAAGGACGGCTTCGGCAATATAGGGCGGCGCCGAATCGGGAAAAGGCGCCACGCTGCTGACATTGATTTCGCAGAGCACATAGGTGTCGTCACCCGAAGCTGTCGGGGGACCGAGCAGGAAATCACAGTCCCAGAGAACCGGCAGACGCGCGGTATTAATGTCCAAGCGTTCCTGCATGGCCGGCACCCACTCCTTTTCCACCTTCTCTTTCAGGCGCTGAAAATCCGGCAGGGTCGGCGGATGGTAGAGGCGCGGACCGGGCTGGGGCGCCTCATCGGGCGCAGCCCCAGCGGGCGCCGGAAAGAGCGCGTTGACGGCCTGGTGGCCGAAACCGACGATTTTGTCGTGCACCAGGTAGCAGCGCACCATACCTTCCGGCAACCGCTCCTGGTAGGCCTGGTCGATCATCCGGCCGGATCCTGCGAAATAAGGCTCGCAAATGGAAAAAAACGAATCCAACGGCATTTCCTCTTCGACACTCCCCTTCCTGGCATGCCGCACCCGGACCATGGTGTCGGGCTGCGGTGCCGCCGTCGCTGCCGCCAGGCTGACTTTCCAAACGCCCAGGCCCCCGTTGCCCCGGTATTGTTTAAGAACCCGTGCCTTTCCCGAAGCCAGCCTTGCCGGCAGTTCCATGCACATCTGGGCCAGGTCCCGGTACAGATGGGTATCACTGCCCCACCCCATTTCACGCGTCCGGTAAACCACCTCTTTGGTGCCCATTTTCAGGATCACGTCGGGATGAGTGCTGACGTACACACCCGCGTCGGCCACTTCGCGCAGCAGATCATCCAGAACCGTACGATCGCGCCCGTCCTGGATGGGATTCATCCAGACCAGGACGATATCGACCGACAGCAGCTGCCGACGAACCTCCTCGCGGAAATCATCGTGGTAAACAGCCGGCTGGGCATGAATGCCCCGGTCGGCCAGGGCGTGAAAAATGGGGGCCAGCCGGTTGTTGTCCAGTGTGGCATTTTGCCGGGCCTCCCGGTCGCCCGGGTAAAGAATGGCTACCTGTCCGCGTTTAGGATCTGTCATTGGCCCACCCTCCTTCATTGATGTCAGCTATCCAGCAAAGTGCTTTCCATACCATTAGCATGAGGATCAAAAAATCCACTCATTGAGGCTAAAAGCCCGAGAGGCGAAATGACCTTTTGCGTGGCCACCTAATCTGCCGGAAAGACACTCGTGATTGGCGAGGTCAGCACCAAAAAAAAGCCTTGGATCCAACACCGCCCAACCATCTTGACATCAAAGATATCGTTTGCTAACGAATGTTAGTATGCAAACCAATACTTCCCACCCCCGCTATTTCATCTGCTCTCTTGCCACCCGGGCGGTCCGTCGCATGGTCGCCTACTACAACCGGACCCTCGAACCCTTGGGATTGACGGCCCAGCAGGTGATGGCCCTGGGGGTGCTCTGGCAGGCGGACGGCATCAGTCTGGGGGAATTCGCACGGCGCGCGGGCATGGGCAAAGCCTCGGCCGTAGCCATGATCCGACGGCTGGAGCGCATGGATCTGGTCAGCAAGACCCCGGATTCGAGGGATGGCCGTCTCAATGTATTGAATTTGACCCCAAAAGCCCAGGGGGTTGCCCCTGGGATACTGTCCATGGGGGCCGCGCTGGAAAAAAGCATTGAACAGGCGGTGGGGAAGGAAGACTTGGATGCCATGATCCGGGGGCTGGAGGCCATCCGGGAACTGGAGCTTTAACCTGGGATAGGGGTCAGGGATTCGAGGATTCAGGGGGCCGAGTGGGAGGCGAAACGGATAGCCGGCTGTAGCGCCAAGCTATAAGAAAAAAGCGTCAAGCTGAAAGGGCGACGCTTCGCGTCGACAACGAAATTCCATATGGGCCAGTGCAGCAGACGCTATTTTAATAAATGAGGGTCTTCTCCCGAATAGTTGGTGCAAATGAGCAATTGGGTCACAGGGTATTACCGCTTGGGCATCTCGGGATCATAAGGGTTCCAGGAGTCAAGGGATCAAGGATCCAAGTGAAATACTAAAAAATTACAGAGAATTGCAAGTATGGCAAAAAACATATGCGCTTTGTTTGCATCCATATAATGTATCGAAACGTTTTCCAAAATTAGCAGTGAAAATTGGGCCAATCGAGCGAATGCTGAAAGCTCTGATTAAATCTCCAGAGAACAAACCCTTGGCCACTTGAATCCTAGACCCCTTGGACCCTTTCTCCCAACTAATTGGGAGAAGAACCTATAACTCAGACTGCTGGGTGGACAATCGTATGGATCCCATTAAAACGGCGGTTGACAAGGGCCGGACCTCATTGTCCGAATATGCATCCAAACAGGTGCTGAAAGCGTGGGACATCCCCGTTACCCGGGAAGTCCTGGTACAGACGGCCGATGAAGCCGCTGCGGTTGCCGAGGATATCGGATACCCGGTGGCCCTCAAACCCTGTGCCCACGACCTGATGCACAAAAGCGAACTGGGCTGCATCGAACTGGGGTTATCCGGACCGGAGGCGGTGAATCAGGCCTATGACCGAATTCGTGCAAAAATTAAATCCCCTATAGAGGGCGTCCTGGTTCAGGAAATGATCGCCGGCAACCGGGAGCTCGTGGCCGGATTGAGCCGGGATCCCCAGTTCGGCGCCTGCGTCATGCTGGGGTTCGGCGGGGTCATGACCGAAGTGATTGCCGACACGGTGTTCCGGGCCGCCCCCTTCGACGCGATCGAAGCCCTGGACATGATCCGGGATTTAAAATACCGGGCCATGCTGGATGCCTTCCGCGGGCAGGCCCCGGCCGACCTGGAGACCCTCGGCCGAATCCTCACGTCCCTGGGGCGCCTCGGCCTGGAACGGCCTGACATAAGTGAAATCGATATCAATCCCCTGATCATTGCCCCGGACGGTGCCGTCACGGCCGTGGATGCCCTGATGATCCTGGAAGGAGGGCCACGGTGATGCTGTCTAAAATTTCAGAAAGCCCGCTGTATAAGATTGCCCGCCCTGAGAGCATCGCCTTTTTCGGGGCTTCCAATAATTTTTCGGCCATGGGGTCCAGCATTCTCAACGCCATCCTCACCGACGGATATGAAGGCCGGATCTTCCCGGTCCATCCCAGGGAAAAAAAGGTGTTCAACCTTGAAGCCTATGCCCGGGTTCAGGACCTGCCCGCGGTGCCGGACCTGGCTTATATTGTCCTGCCCACCAAAATCGTGGCCGAAACCCTGAGGGCCTGCGGGGAAAAGGGCATCCGCAGGGCCGTCATCGTGACCGCCGGATTCAACGAAGTCAGGGGCGAAGGCACGGCCCGGCAGGAGGAAATCAAGGCCATTGCCCGGGAATACGGAATACGCTTCACCGGCCCCAACTGCATCGGGGTGGTTAATTCCCACATAAAGCTCAACGCCACCTTCCTGCCCTCCCAAAAACGGACCGGCTTCATCGGCATGGCCTCCCAGAGCGGCAGCTTTATCACCCAGATGTTCGACTACCTGGGACCCCGGTTCGGGCAGGGCTTCAGCACCGGCTTCAGCCTGGGCAACGAGGCCGACATCGATATGGCGGACTGCATCCGTTACCTGGGCGCTTGTCCGGACACCCGTGCCATTGCGCTATATATCGAGTCCATCCGCCGGGGCCGGGAATTCATCGAAGCGGCCCGGGAAGTATCTTTAACCAAACCCATCGTGGCCTTTTACGTGGGGGGATCGGAAACCGGCAAAAAGGCCTGTCTTTCCCACACCGGGTCTCTTGCCGGACCGGACCGGCTCTATGACGGCGTGTTTAAACAATGCGGCATCATCCGGGCCCAGTCCGTGGAAGAATTGTTCGATTTCTGCTATGCGCTGGGTTCCTGCCCCCTGCCGGGAGGCAACCGCGCCGTTATCCAGACCCATTCCGGCGGACCCGGCGCGGCGGCGGCCGATGCGTGCGGACGGGCGGGCATCGATTTGCCGACCCTGTCGCCGGCAACCCTGGAAAAACTGGGGGCCTATGTTCCCCACACCGGCAGTGTAAGCAACCCCGTGGACCTGACCTATACCAAGAATCCCCTCGATTTCTTCCATGCCATCCCCAAGATCCTGCTGGAAGAGGAGGGGGCGGACAGCATGCTGGTCTATTTCCTGGCCTCGGCGGCCATGATCCACCGGGCCCTGGCCGGCATGGGGTTGACGAAGGCGGAGATTGACGCCCAGGTGGAAAAGATCGTTGAAGAGCAGTGCGCCTCCGTGGCCGCCCTGATGACGGCCCACAACAAACCGCTGCTGGGCTTTTCTTTCCTGACCCGGGAGAATCCTTTTATAGCGGGGCTTCAGGACAAGGGAGTGCCGGTGCTGCCCAGTCCGGAGCGGGCCGCCAAAGCGCTGGGGGCCATAGTGGAATACAAACGGCTTAGAGAAAAGCTTGCCCGCTCTTTCGAAAAAGCGCCAGGCTCAAAGCCTCAAGCTGAAACTTGATGGAACCGTAAAAAGGATAGTTTCCCGTTCTGATGCCATTGCGGCAAAAGCCGGAATCAATTGCGGTCAAAGGGTTAGAGATTCCGGATCAAGTCCGGAATGACAGACAAATTCTTTTTTCGGGATTATCTTTTCTTTTCCTGAGAAGAAAAGATTAAGGGGTTGAATCACCCTGGATCGGTAAAACCTCTCCGGGTCCTTGACTGAGGTGGCGGGTGCGGATCCAATATTTTATGCGGTTATCCGGAAAGACCAAGTTTAGTTAAATACAACAGCTTGAACCACGAGGATCCGAAGGGCACGAAGGGGTTCAACTGCTCTGGCCAGTTTTTCTTCGTGCTCTTCGTGGTAAATTCTTGTTGACTGGGACTTTGCTGGGAACCGTTTAATTCTATGATTTTACAAGTATATCTTACTCCTTTTTTCTTTTAGACCTTTCTCGGTGGTGTTTTCCAGCTCCAGCTTGAACGCCCAGCTATCCGACATGTCGTTTATTTTTAACGCATTTTCAGGGCAGTTGGCGACACAGGCCAAACAGCCGATACATTTTCCCTTGTCGGCCTCGCCGATTTCAGCCTGCATGGCACCCGTAGGACAAATTTCTTCGCAGGCCATGCACAGGCTGCACGCTTCGCCCTGCCGGGTCGGGAGCTGTGTCAGCACATTGAACCGGAAAGTTTCTATGGCATCAAGAGCTTCCTCGGTATGGTCGGTCTTTTCCAGTTCACCCAATACCGCGTCATCCTCGCCCGTAAATCGTTTGTAGGTTGCCCGGGCAAATTCCTCTGCCACTTCCAGATCCAATGCATCCGGTCGGCCTTTCATGGCCTTCCAGCCCCCGAGGTTGAAGGTATGGACACCCAAGAACTCGGCCGATGACACGACGCTGAAATTTTGTTCTTCCAGGATCTGCCTTGTGGAATAATGCGTGGGATGGACCTGGAATCCACCAAAGGTGAAGAACATGGCACATTTTTTCCCCTGGCCATCCAGCGTTCGCATCCATTCGCGCACGGCCCTGGGGGCCCGCCAGGAATGAATGGGTGCGCCAAACACAACCGCCTGATAAGGCCCGAAATCGATTCTCTCTTTTCTGGCCGCGTAGGGGGTGATGTCGGACATGGTGACCTCAGCGCCCATCTCTGTGAATGCTTTTTCAATTGCCTTGGCGATTGTAGCCGTGTTTCCCGTGGCTGAAAAAACCGGCATTAATATTTTCACAACAAATACACCCCATCTTTAGTGTCGTTAAGATGTTTTGCCCTTTGCACCACCGACATTTCATGCATTTATAACGGATGGAGCCGTCCGCACGGAAGACTTTCGCGCATCCCCGTCCTCTTATACCGGGGATGGGGATGCGCACCATATGCGTTTGAGAAGTCATCTCAAAATTAGGATTTTCGTTCGAGATCAAGGCGTGGATGAGCCTCAACCCGCATAGGCGCCCCGAAGGAAGTGCCCTTGGGGTACATACTGAAGTATGTCGAGGACTTGAGACGAGGACACAACGCTGATATCGGGCGAAAAGACTTTTTTGAGATCGCTTCTAACCTCTGAGCCCCATGATGCCTCGGGCCTCGTCCGGGGTCGCGGGTTCCCGGCCCAGGATTCCGGCGATCTTCACCGCCTCCTCCACCAGTTCATAGTTGCCCTTGGCCAGTTCGCCGTCGGGCATGCGGACGTTGTCCTCCAGGCCCACGCGCATGTGGCCGCCCATCATGCAGGAGAGCATGATGGCGGGGAATTCCGCGGTGCCGACACCGCAGGTGGTAAAGTTCGCGCCCTGGGGGATGGCGTGCTTCAAGGCACAGAAGGCGTCCGGCCGGAAGGCCTGGCCCCCGGCCACGCCCCACACGAAATTGAAATTCAAAGGCGCGGTGAAAATCTCCTGGCGGGCGATGAGCAGGAAGTTGTCCAGACCGCCCATGTCGTAGATCTCCACCTCGGGCTTCACCTGGTTTTCCTCCATGGCTTTGCCGAAGTCCTGGAGCATGGTGAAGGTGTTCTCGAACACGTTGTCCAAAAGGATCTGGCCGGTCTTGCGGTCGATGAAGCTGAAGTTCATCGTATTGGTGTTCAGGGAGGCCATCTCCGGCTTCACCGCCACGATCTGGGCGATGCGCTGCTCCGGGGTGGCCCCCAGCCCCACGGCCGAACTCAAGTTGACGATGAGCTCGGGCACCCGCTCTTTGATGGCATCGTGGGTGGCGCGGATCCGGTCCACTTCATGGGTGGCCCAGCCATCGTCTTTCTTGGCGTGGACGTGCACCATGGCGGCCCCGGCCTTGTAGGCTTTTTCCGCCTCCTCGGCGAACTCCGCCGGGGTGTAGGGCACGGAGGGGTTGTTGTTTTTGAAAGTGCCGGCTCCGGAGAGAGCCGCGGTGATAATGACCTTGTCGCGCATGAAGACTCCTTGTGCAGTGGTTGGTTTCAGTTGTCCAGCAGACCGCGGGCGAACTTCTTTCCCAGCGCGATCAGGGTAAGCACCGGAGGGATGCCGCCCGACCGGGGCATGACGCTGTTGTCGCACACGTAAAGCCCGGCCACATCGGTCTGGAGGTCCGTTCCCACGACCCGGCCGATGGCCGCGGTGCCGCCCGGGTGGCCGCCGATCCCCCGGGCCACGGAGATGGTTTCCGGCCGTACTCCCGCCTTTATCATGACCGAACGAGCCAGGGCGACCCCCTTGTCCATGGTCTGCCCGTCCTTTGGGGTCAAGGCTTTGTGGAAGGAACCGTCCGGATCCAATCGGCCCGTGGGTTCGTCGCACAGCTTGACGAACATTCCCGCCAGCCGGTTCATGGCAAATCCCCGGATCGCCGCAGGCAGATAACCGCCGGCGATCTGGGCCAAAAGGGCGTTCACCGCCCCGGTGTTGCCCCAGACGAATTCTCCCCGGTGGGACTCGTTGGCGAAGGTGTAGGTGATTTCGTGGAAAGTCCCCTTGCCTTCCTTCATGACGCCCAGCAGCACGGCCATGGGATCGGTGAAAAAATGGGTCCCCGCACCGGGGACGCCCGACCGGTGAAGGATCATGGGCGTTCCCATCCCGCCTGCGGCCAGCACCACCCGCCGGGCACCGATGGTTTCCTCCCCCGTCGGGGTCTTCACCCGGACGCCCCGGATTTGGCCTTTGGCGTGCAACACTTCCCGGACGTCGCATCGCAGCAGCACTCCGGCCCCGGCTTCCTGCGCGTCCTCCACATAGGAGCGGGCCGTCCACTTGGCGCCCCGGCGGCACCCGAACAGGCAGCGGTCGCAGCCCGGATCGCACCGATCCGGATCGATGAACCGCTCCTGGGGCGTCATGGCATATCCCAGTTCGCCGGCCGCTTCCACCAGTCGCCGGGTGCCGACGTAATCTTTGGAAAAGCTGGCCGGGATGGGCCGGATACTCAATTCTTCTCTGGTCTCCGCGGTTTCTTCGGAAAGGTCCAGGCCGTATTCCTCCTTGAGGAATTCCGGCGGATCGTAGGCGTTGCCGGAATAGAGCATGGTGGACCCGCCCGCCGTGACCCCCCGTCGCACCAAAACACCTTCCCGGGACCGCCGGATGTCGTACATGGTGGCGTAGGCCAGGGGCGTTCCCACGGGCCATTGGTGATGCCGGCCCTTCTCCAGAAGCAGCACATCCTTTCCCGCCCGGGCCAGTTCCCGGGCTACGGTGGCGCCGCCCGGTCCGGTGCCCACGACCACGGTGTCCGCGTTTCGTTCTTTCTTCATGCCGGATTCTCCTTGGCCAGGATGTGGCGCACCAGCCGTTTACCGAACGCGATGATGGTGATCACCGTGGGCCGGTCCAGGGCCTCGGGGAAAATGCTGGCGTCGCACACGTAGAGGTTTTCGATCTGGGTTTCGAGGTCGTCGTTCACCACCTCGCCGATGCGGCAGGTGCCGCTGGGATGGGCGCCCCGGATTTCGCCCTGGAGGATGGCGCTTTCCGGGCAGCCGGTCTTGCGAAGAATTTCCCGGGAAATGGCCGCCCCCCGGTCCATCTTCTCCAAGTCGGCCGCGGTGAGGGCCTTGGAGACCTGGCCCTCGCGGTCCACCCGTCCGCCCAGCTCGTCCTTGACCTTCACGAGGATGCCGATCATCCGGTCGTAGGCCAGGGCTTTCCAGGCGCCGGCCGGACCGGTCTTGGCCAGGCTGAAAAAAGTCATGAGCCGCGGATCGATGAGGGTGCCCAGCCGTATCCCCTGGTCGTAGAACTCCCAGGTGACCACGCTTACCAGGGGATCTTCGGAAGCCCCGATCTCAGGATGGATCCCGTAGACCAGCATGGTGGGATCGATGACGCACCCCTTGCCCGCATCCTCGATACCCGCCCGCTGGAGCAGCACCGGCGTGGGGATGCCGCCGGCCGCCAGCACCACGGTTGGCGCACGGACCTCGGCAGTCTCACCGTTTTGGCGAACCACCACCCCCTTGGCCGTTCCGTTTGCCACGATCACGTCCCGGCATTCCGCCGAGGTCTGGAACACAGCCCCGGCAGATTCAGCCTGGGTGATGTAGTCCCGGGCCGTCCACTTTGCGCCGCAGGTGCAGCCCAGGGAGGTGCGGGCGCCGCAGCACTTGCCGTTCACGAACTTGGCGGTGTCCATGATCTTGGGCGACTTCTCCCACTGGTAGCCGATGGCGTTGGCCGCGTCCATGACCCGCATGGAAGCTTCGCCGGCCAGGTCGTCGGGCAGGAAGTCCACGCCCAGTTCCTCCCATGTCTCCTGGGCATCGGGATTCAGGTCGATGCCGTATTTCGGGTAAAGCCAGGGGGGCGGCATGGCCGCCGAGCCGGAGTAAACCATGGTGGCGCCCCCGGCCGTGGTGGCCTTGAGCATGGAAACCCCCTCCCGGCTCTTGTAGAACCCCGCCCGGTCCAGCATGCGGGCGGCACCCAGGTAGGAGCCGAGATCCCGGTGGTATTTGCCTTTTTCCAGAAGCAGCACGTCCTTTCCCGCCCGGGCCAGCTCCCGGGCCACTGTGGCGCCGCCGGGACCGGACCCCACGACGACCGCATCGCATTCCCTCGTGACCATGGATGTTCCTTTCGCGAAAGTAGAAGCTATCCCAAATTTTGGTATGGTTTTTGATCTGTGCGCCTTACAGAATCTCCAACTTCGCATCGGCAACGGCAAACTGCCTGTCAATCTGGTCTTGCAGTCCCTGGGGTATCTCGAGTGTTTTTTTGTAGGCTTTGATGTTGGCCGATTGCTCAGGATGGTGTTCGATATAGGTGACCCAAATCAAGTAGCGATCCTGGCGCCGGAAATAGCCGATCTGGATGTTTTTTTCTTCCGTGAAGTAGGCCATCTTCACCCAGTTTTTATCCTTGATGGGTTTCGTTCCAAGACAGACAGCCCCCCTTATGTTCTTGATAATCGCCTCGTCGCTGTAGAAGTAATCCCAGTTGTGATGCTGAATCTTCTTGATTTCGATTAAAATACCGCCATCGTTCGTATCGAATCCATAGGCATGCGTTGCTTTGATATTCGTTTTGGCTTCCCGCGCATCCTTGTCTTTAATCTGGACCTTGAGATTCGGGTGTTTGGAAATAAAGCAACGGCTTCCTTCGTCATAGTGACGCCCCGTATCCATGGTGGCGCAGGACACGAAGGCCAACACGCTCAATAACAATACGATTGATTTAATCTTCATATCGCCCTCCATTTTTACAATGAATTATCCCGAATGTGCCCGATACGTTTTTCAGGGCCTCACTTCTCAATCCTTCTGCCCCTGCCCGTTGAATCGTATATTAACTTTTCCAATTAATGGTAAAGGGCGAACCTGCTAAACTCTTCCGCAACAATCAAGGGATCGGGTCATTATTCAATCCCCTTTGGGATGCCACAACCGATTTCGATACACTTGTTATAATTCTCTGCGATTGTCGTCAAATATTCCCTCTGCTCACCTTCAAGGTTGTCGCGATTTGTCCAACTTTTGCAACGATATTTACCATCAAGAATAGTCTGTGCGGCTTCAAGGTACGCAACATAATACTTGTGCTTATTGTTAGTTCCTTCTCGCCTGGCGAGTGCTTTTACAATAAAGCAATTCGGTACTACATAACCGCTATCAAACAGAAAAATTTCCTCGTAATTTATGAATGGACTCGTGTCGGGAAAAACAGCATACTGATAGTTTATGTCATTGACATCAACGATGCCGGTATCGAGCATAAATTTTACGTTTGAAAAATTATCAGGTAGCCAGAAGCCTGTGTGTATTCTCAAAAATCGTATGATTACCGCTCTCTTTATTTTATTATTTTCACCAACTTCCCCGAAGAGGTGTGATTCGAAAGATGCGTTTGATCCACCAGGATGAGTTTTGTGCTTAGAGTATTTTGAAGCGGTAGCCTTTCCGATGTACTTCAGACTCTGATCTATTTTGATATTGATATCTGGGTGTCTTGAAGACATGAACACATTGTCAGGAACGACCTTTCGCTCTGTTCGCATCATCGCGCAACCAGCGCTTGATAGAATACAAAAGACCAATAAGAATCGAACGCAAAAACGCACCATAGAGTGCCCCCCTCGAACGAAATGGATTTTCGTAAAGATGCCGCGTAATTTTCGGTTATGATGATGCTGAAAGGGTAGATTATGGCTTATACACAGTGAAAGATTTATCGACCAATTTTTGCTCGCCATAATAAATTTCGAACCTGTGCATACCCTCAACAAGCTCCCATTCTTCATCAAATCCATATCCAATCAGATGTGGCGAATTGATTCGAAGCTTCCGTGTATACTCGTTGAGCGAAGTTGTTTTGTTTTTATGCGGATTGTGCATTGGCGGGTGGTGGCGCACTACGCGTACTTTAACTCTTTTTCCATCTGGTTCACCTCGCAAGACAAGCCTTATGCCAAATCGATTGCCAATTTCGGCAGGAATTTTGTCAGAGTCGCTTACAAATTCAATATCTTCGTATGTATTACCCTTGCCTTGAGCGTCAGACGTGGTTTTTCTCTTTATGAAATTCCCTTCATATGCACCCAAGTTCAAAATCTGCGCTTTTGTTATCTTTACGGAGCTTTTTCCAATGCCTCCAGTGGAGCAACCTGAGATAAGAATTGCGAAAATGCAGCCGGCAGCGAGCAGGTTCTTCATTTGAGCCCTCCACAGGTAGTGAAGATTAAGTCTATGGCTTAGAATCCAAAAAGGCTTGAGCGGGTCGCATTGCACGATAGGGGTTGGGCCAGCTTTAAAAGTGGAACGAACGTTACCAAAATTGTTTATAAAATGCAAAGATAATGAGACAAATTTCAATATCCTTGACCCGATTTTAATTAGTTACGGGTGGCCTGACCATTGACTATGATAGTATCGTATGATACTATCATTATAAATGAAACCGACAATAGCTCATTGCCGCGTGACCGCCGATGTGATTCACCACCTGACGGATATCGCCAAACGGATCGGCCAGTTGGAGGGGATCAACCTTCAGCGCCCCCCCCCGAAGCTGCGCCGGCAAAACCGCATCCAGACCATCCAGGCGTCCCTGGCCATCGAAGGCAACTCACTTACGCGGGATCAGGTAACCGCATTGATCGACCGCAAACGGGTCGTCGGTCCCCGCCAGGATATCCTCGGAGTCCAGAATGCCATTGCCGTTTATGACCAGTTGGGCACATTCGACCCGGGTTCCATCGATTCGCTTTTGAGGGCCCACCATATCTTGATGAAAGGATTGATCCCGTCGGCAGGGACGTTTCGAAAAGGGCCGATCGGAGTTCTCCGCCCGGGCAATCGCTTCCATGAAGCCCCCCCTTGGCAGGACGTGGCGGCCATGATCCAGGCCCTTTGCGACTATGTCGGGACGACGGATGACCATCTGCTGGTTCAATCCTGTCGCGTCCATTATCAGCTTGAGTTCATTCATCCGTTCATGGATGGGAATGGGCGTATGGGCCGGCTCTGGCAAACCATACTCCTGATGCGGTATCACCCCGTGTTCGAATTTCTACCCGTTGAAGCATACATCAAGGAGCACCAGCAGGACTACTACCGTGAACTCGCGGCTGGGGACGACACCGGCGACGGCACCAATTTTGTGATCTTCATGCTGTCACTGATAAGCGCATCACTGGATGAATTGATCGATCAAACCGGCCCCGTCTCCCTTAATGCCGCCTCCCGGCTCGAACTGGCCCAAAGCGCTTTTGGCGATCGATCGTTCACACGCAAAGACTATCTTTCCATTTTCAAAACCATCTCCACAGCCACGGCCAGCCGGGATCTCCAGTTTGGCGTTCAAACGGGGATGCTTGAAAAGAGCGGCGACAAGCGCACCGCCAGATACAGGTTTACCTGAGTGTGAGGCGAAAAAGCCACACTAGGGAAGCGAAACGCTTTCCCTTGCCCGGCTATACCGGCAACGCATAACCACAAATCCGATCGAGGTTGTCGGTCATGTCATTCAGCATCTGCTCCGCGCGAAGCCGCATGGTTTCCATTTCCGCATCATCGGCATCGGAGGCGATGGAAAAGGGTTCGCCGAAATCGATGACCATTTTACTGAATGGCAGTGGAATCATCGTCTTGTCCCATGCCTTGTGAAACGTCAGGACACGGGTTCCGGAACATGCGATGGGAACGAACAGGGCCCCCGACTCCTTGGCCACGGCCAGCATCCCTTTTTTTACGACACGGGCCGGACCGCGGGGACCGTCCACCGGCGTTCCGCACAACCGCTTTTCATGGGTTTCTTTCATGTAGGCGATCATCTGCTGAAGGGCCCGGGCGCCTCCCTTCGACGATGACCCCCGCATTGTGGTGTACCCGAAGCGGCGGGCCACATTCGCCACGACATCCCCGTCCTTGCTGCGGCTGATCATGACACCACGGGGGCCCAGGGTGCGAAAAAAGTAGAACAGGAAAACGGCGTTACGATGCCAGGCCCCGGCCACGATGTTGCCGGATGACGGATCCCGTGCAAACCGTTCAAACACGTCACGGTTCAGAATCTCGACGCGGACCGTGCCGAACCACATGCGAACCGCAGTTGTCAGTGCCCATGAAATGATCCTGGGCGACGCCAGTTTTTTTAACGTAATCCTTGCCATTTTTTCCTATCCGTATCGAGTACCCACAAACGCGGTTTTATCGTTTTTCCCGCCAACGGCGAATCGGTCATTGCTATCACAGCGTACTTCAAAAGTATACGTGACGATTACCGGATCCCCAATCGGTGTCCTGGACAGGCCGTGATTCGAAAACGATAGCATCAGGCTATCAATAGATTACGGTTTTCACCGGGCCGTCTGTAACTTTATCAGCCCCCGAAGCGACCTAAGGGTAAAAAAATCATCTATCAACAGGACCGCTGGTCCACAGACTCCCGGTGAGGTTTGCATGTCCAGAAATTTTATTAGGTTTTCCGTTCTTTGCATTTCAGGGCTTTTCCTGGCCCTGTCCGCTTCCGGTTGCGCTTCCGGGCCGGCGGCCGTCTCCAGCCAATGGTGCGCCGCCCCCATCCGTCCTGACGGTATGGACGACGATTGGCCGCCGATCCCTGAATGGCAGGACAAGGACCCTGAGCTGACCATCCGGGTCATGAACGACCAGGAGACCCTCCATATCTGTTTTGCCACCCGTGACGAAGCGCTTATGGATACCCTGGCCGCATCAGGGCTTAACCTCCGGATTGATCTGGACGGCGGCGAAACCCCCACTTTCGGCGTTCACATTCCGGGTCTTGCCCCGCGGACCGGTCAACCGGATCCCGGGGAAAAGAGGCCCCGAAACCAAGCGTCTCGCCCAACACGCGGAGAAAGGCCGCCGCGCGGGCTGACCATCACCTACCCGGAAGCGACCGGCCCGATCGATATGACCGAAGCCGCGGCCCGCCGCTCCGGAGTTGCCTACGGCATCGTTTCCAATAAACAGGACGGCTATGTCTGTGAAGTCAGCATCCAATTCGCCATTCAGGAAAGCTTTATCAGCGGCCGGTTTGGGGAAACCCTGGGGCTCGGATTTGACATTGTCGAAATGCCAACCCCGGAGAAACCGTCCACGCCTCCTGAGGAATCGGGCGATAGGAGAGGGGGCAAAGGCGGCGGCATACGAGGCGGCAGGGGCGGTGGCATGCGCGGGGGTATGGGAGGTCGTATGGGCGGCGGCATGGCAGCCGGGCAGCGTCCCGATTCCGAAGCCATGGACACCGTCTATGAAACCTGGTTCCAAGTCAAGCGTGCCCAGGATCTCGGAGCACCAGCACCAGGCGATCCGTCGTGATCAATTGAAATAAATTAATGCGAGAGAGGCATGAAATGTTCGGTTTAAGTCCACTCCCAAAGGGCACGAATTGGCACAGCGTATAAATTCTCACCAAAACCGACCACACTTTCGCCATCATATGCCACAACACCCGCAACGAAACGTTCTTTGTTCGTTTCACGAAGCTTTCTCAATCCCCGAAAATCTTTTCCCGTAACTGTAGCCGCAGCTTTGATCTCGACACCCGCCACTTTACCAGCCCGTTCCATTACAATATCCACCTCAACGCCGTCCTTGTCGCGGAAATGGTAGAAATGAATCGGACCATCGCTCCAGCTTGCCTGCCTCCTTAGTTCCTGAAAAACAAAAGTTTCCAGTAGCTGTCCCAAAATCGTGCGGTCTTTGCTGAGCGTTTCGGCATCCATTCCGAGCAGCACTGAAGCCATACCGGTATCCGTAAGATGCAATTTGGGCGTTTTGATGAGGCGTTTCAGTCGGTTGCTGAACCATGGCCGAAGATGCTCCAGGAGGAATATGCGCTCCAGCAACACCACATAATCCCGAATGGTCGGGCGGCTCAGCTGAAAGGCAGAGGCCATTTCAGCCACATTGACTAGTCGGGCTGTTTGCCCAGCGGCAAGTTGAAGCAGTTGCGGTATTGCGGATAAAGCGCTGATCCTCGCTAAATCACGTACATCACGCTGCACCAGAGTTTGAATATAGTCGCGATACCACGCGGCCCGCCGTTTCGGGACTGCGCGTGAAACCGCCGCGGGATAGCCACCATCGACAATCCGTTTGGCAAGATCGGGGCCCAGTCGTTCAAAACGACGGTTCATAAAGCGACCATGAAAAAGCGTATACAGGTAGCGAGATTTTTTCCCGGCAAGTTCATCCTGCGTCAACGGATGCAGCCGCAGGATTTCCATTCGACCCGCCAGCGAATCCGCCAATTTCGGCAACAGCAAGATATTGGCCGAACCTGTCAATATGAAGCGCCCGGGCCTTCTGCGACGGTCCACAGCCGATTTCAAGGCCAGAAACAGGGCCGGCACACGTTGGACCTCATCGAGAATACTTTTATCTGGCAGGTCGGCCACAAAACCTACCGGATCGGATTGGGCAGCGGCTAATTGGACATCGTCGTCAAATGAAATGTATTCATAGCCAGCCGCGTCCCCGACCATTCGGGCCAGTGTAGTCTTGCCACACTGACGCGGCCCATGGATCAGCACCACCGGTGTGTCGAGTAACGCTTCCTCCACACGAATGCGTGCAAATCTTGGATATAGAGTCGGTTCGGTCATTGTGTCGATACGGAAACCAAATAGCCGGCCAAATGAAAAGTTTTATATCGGCCAAATGAAAGGTTCTGTACCGGCCAAATGAAAGGTTGTCAATGCTTTTAAATAATTTGGATTTGTATACTGTAGCTTTTACAGGGAATATAATCCGCCACGATGCTTGGAAGAATCAGTAAGCTTCGAACAATACCGCGAAAAGTGCCAGGTTCCAAACGGCGGGAATAGTGGAGGGAGCCCTAAAAATAAGAAATATAAAAAGGGCTTACGTTCATTCGTAAGCCCTTGATATTACTGGTGGCGTCCCCAAGGGGATTCGAACCCCTGTCGCCGGCGTGAAAGGCCGGTGTCCTGGACCGGGCTAGACGATGGGGACGCAATGGCAATTGTGGTGGTGGGGGGAGGATTTGAACCTCCGAAGGCTTTGCCGGCAGATTTACAGTCTGCTCCCTTTGACCACTCGGGAACCCCACCATGTCCTGCGAATTTTACCCATCCACACGGTTAGACACCAAGCGAACGGTGAAGCGTGCTTTAGCAAGACTCCCCTCAAATTTCAAGCCCCAATTTGAGGGGTTTGCAAATCGCCCAATATCGGTGTTGTGCGGCTTTCTTCGTCACTGCGGCGTACATGAGTACGCCTCATTCCTCAGAAATTGCACGCCTTGATCTTGAACGATTTGCAAACCCCTCTAATTATTGATTTCAGCTTAAATTTTAATTTCTATATGGGCGTTATGATTCGCTCCTCGGGGCTCGCACGCCTTGATCTTGAACAAATCGCGACACCGCCCAAATCAGACTTATGAAAAGTGGTCTGCCGGTGCCGGGGAAATGGGTTTCCTGTTATTCTGCGGGGCGGCCACACTCCTTGCACTTGCCGTCCGGGCCGATGACGCCGATGCAGTTGCCGTCCGGGCACAGGCGGCGGTTGGCCCAGTCATCGTCATCGCTAACGGCCTGGGTTTCATCGGATGATGCCGCGTCGGCCGTGGCCGGCGCTTCGCGGTCCCCTTCGGCCGCCGGTTCTTCGGAAGCGGTGTCGGCCTTGCGGGCCGCCACCGGGCCGCGTTTGCCCGGCCGGCCGCATTCCGTGCACAGCCCGTCCGGCCCGATCACCCCGATACAGTTGCCGTCGCTGCATAATTCCCGGTTTTCCCATTCCTCATCGGAGATGATGTCGTCGCTGCTCATCGTCGCAGTTGCCTCCTTTATTCGGTCTTGGCGGCCTCCTCGGCCGCCCGGTCGATATCGATAATGCGCACCCCTTTAACATAATCCTTGGTTTCGTAGCGGGTAATGCGCATCAATTTACGGGTAATGACCCCCATCCGCCCGGTCAGATCCAGGATACCCCGAACCTGGCCATGCAGGCCGCTGTCAGCCCCCAGATGTTCACCAAGGATTTCGGCATAGCTGGTAATGCCCTGGAGAGGCTGGTTCAACTCATGGCAGACGGCCCCGGCCATTTCCAGGGACACCTGCAGGCGCTCTTTTTCCAGCCGTTCCTCCTCCGAGCGCATCTCCTTGGTCACCACCGTCAGATGGCCGATGGACAGGCACAGGCGGTCCGCCTCGAACACCTCCACCACGGCCTGGTCCTTGAGCCATGTGATCCCCTCGCCGGGGGCGTCCACCTTGTAAACCGCATCCACTTCCCCCTGGATGATCCCCTCCTCGCGGAGATGGTCGCGGTCGTGCTTCAACTCCTCCTGGGTGCGGACCTCGCGCTCGATGGCGGCATGCACGTCGACGCATTTGTACACCCGCTGGTCCACCACCCGGCTACGAAAGGTGGCGGCCAGGTGCTCGCCCGGTCCGCCGAACAAGTCCAGGAACCGGCGTCCCGCGAATTCATACCAGATATTGGCATGGTCCTGCCAGGCCGCAATATAGGGGATGGCCGGCGCACCGGTCAGGTCGAAAGCCCGACAGGCCTTGATGAGGGCGGCCACCCGGCGCTTAAGGGGGCGGGAATAGGGCTGCACCAGAACGCGGCCCAGATAACGGGGCCCAGGGGCTTTTTCCGGACTGTCGTCGTGCGTCATGATCGCTACCGCGATTTGATGGAGATGGGGGCTGTCGGTTTCGTTTGGTCCATCGGGCCTGCTTCCGGGCGTATAAGTGTCGGACATTCACGGCAATCGCCGAAGCGGCCCATGCCTGTGTAAAATATTGGGAGGCCGTCGGTCAAGAGGTGACTTGCCGACCAACCATGGTCCACTGCGATCGATAGGCCGTGGGATGCCCCGGCAGGACTGCCGCTTTCCACAATTTCTGCAATATCCCCATTACTTTTTCCGGATTTTATGATATAGGCCACTGCGGAATTGGACCCGATGCCGAATGTGTTTTAGAACCTGGGCTGACGCGCCTGATTTCTCTGGCAACCGCCATCAATTCGGGTTACGGGGAAATGCCTGCGAGCCTGAAAATCGTATAGAAGAGAGGGGAACGAGATGGTCAACAAAAAATTGTTCATCGTGTGCATCGCAACTTTTTTTCTGCTGGGTGGAACCCTGATGGCCTCAGGCCCGTGGATTGAAGAAATCGATGAGGAAGACTCCCTGTCCTTCCCGGTCGGAGCGTTTGAGATCGGCGCCCCCGACGGCGTTGAACAAACCCGCACGTCAGTCGCTTTTCCCCACTCACGGCATTTGACCTACTCCTGCGACACCTGCCACCACACCTGGGAGTACCATGCCATCCTGGACAACTGCACGGCCTCGGGCTGCCATGATCTTACCTCGGCCCCCGAAAATGCCGTCAAAAACGGCCAGTATACGGCGGAAGGCATCCGCTACTATAAATACGCCTATCACAAGATGTGCCGCGACTGTCACCGCGACATCAATGCCCAGAACCGGGCCAAAACCAAAACCACCAATATCGCGGGCGACACCGACCAGCTGCGCAACGGTCCGGTGGGCTGCATCGAATGCCATCCCGCCGAATAGAATTCCATTTCAGGCGGCCGGCCTGAGGCCGGCAACCACCCTCCCCGATATGCGAAAGGCGGAGATCGTGATCTCCGCCTTTTGTTTTGCTTACGCCAACCGATTTTCGCCCGTCCGGGCTTGCGTTCAAATCAGCCTGACGCTTTGAGCTTGGCGCTTATTTCATGAAAGCCTGGCCTGACAGCGTGATGCTGTCTTCATCCCACGCTTCAGCCCGGATATTTCATGAAATATCCGGGTTAGCGCGCAGACGGTCAAAGCCCCAGCCAGTCGATGGTACGCGCCAGGATATGATCATAGACCTGCTGTTGCGGGGTATCGGACGTTTTGGACAGCCGGAAGGAATGGTCCCCGTCTTCGACGATCTCCAGGGTGGCCCGGCTCCCCAGCCGCGCGACAACGCCCTCTAACAGCTCTAAGTCGCAGAAGGGATCTCGGGTTCCGGTGACGAACAGCATGGGTTTCCGGATCGGGTCGAGATGGGCGTCCCGCACCTGGTTTTTGCGTCCGGGGGGATGCAGGGGGTAGCCCCAGAACGCGAATCCCGCAGCCTTCAGCCGCCCGGCACCGGCAAGCTGGGCCACCACGCGTGCGCCCATGGATTTGCCCCCGGCCACCAGACGGTCCACGGGAAAATCCGTTTGGGTCCGCAGCCAGTTGATGGTTTCCAGCCAGGCCAGTTCCAGCACACGTTGGGAATCGGGATTCTTGCGTCCCTCGACCCGGTAAGGGAAGTTGAAACGCATGGCCAGGCAGCCGGCCCGGCAGAGCCCGGCGGCCAGGTGCTTGAGCAAGGGCTCATGCATGTCGTTGGCCGCGCCATGGGCCATGATGACCCCTGTGCGGCGGGAACCGGCATACTGTGCCGGTATATCGAGGCAGCCTTCCACAAACCGCCGCCTTTCGATCGGTATTCTAACACGTTGCATCGTCATACGTTATCCCTCCCCCCATTCCGCCCAAGCGCTGGGCAGCACCTTTCCAGGCCCATATAAGGCCACACAATTCCAACCATTAGTATGGCTCATCAAAGGCCTCAGATAGACTTCTCGACAGGGCCTGAATTAAGTCGTTTAGCTTTTGGTATCCCCATTGTCCCGCGCCGAGCATCGCCGGAGTGAACGGAATAAAGCACGCGGACTGTCTGAACCTGCCCATAGGCAGGTGAGTTTCCGCGTGCTCCGTTCGCACCGACGACGCGCAGGGTTAAGCGGGGCACGGGCGTTTTCTTTTGATTCGTTTTCTTTCACGTGAAAGAAAATGAATAAAGGGTTTCCTTTAAATAACCCGGATTGGCCAACCGATCCAATGCCGCCACCAGAGCAAAATGCCGTCAACCTTCCGGTGCCCCGTCCTGCCGGCCGTAGCTTTTGAATTTCTCCATCACGCGTTCCATTTCCGCATCATCCAGGCAGACCGGATCGCCAATGGATTTGGTCTGGCAGAAAACACGGGCCACGAACTCGATCTCTTCGGCCGTATCCAGGGCTTTCGGTAAGTTGGCGCCCACGGCAACGAGGCCGTGATTCGCCAGCAAAACCGCCTGATAGTCCGTGCCCATGGTCTGCCACACATTGCGGGCCAGATCCTCCGTCCCGTAGGTGGCATAGGGCGCCACCGGCACCTTGGGCCCGGCAAACCCAACCAGGTAATGCACCGCGGGAATTTCCCAGTGCAGGCAAGCCAGGGTGGTGGCGTAGACCGAATGGGTATGGACCACCGCCCCGATGTCACGGCGGTGCCGGTAGAGGGCCAGGTGAAAACCGATTTCGCTGGAAGGTTTTAGATCCCCCTCCACCTTGCGGCCCTCCAGGTCGACCACGACGACATCCCGGGGCTTTAATTCGTCATAGGGCACGCCGCTGGGGCTGATGGCCACCCAGCCACGCTCCCGCTGGACACAGCTCAAATTCCCGCCGGTCCCGGTGGTCAGGTTGGCCCGCAGCATGGCCTGTCCGTACCGGACCACCGCCTGGCGTTCCGTTTCCAATAGCATATGCATCTCCTCAGTTAACCCGAATATTTCATGAAATTTTATCTACACAATAAATTTATGTTTATATATCAGGCAAACCCACCGTTGACCGGCAGACACTGGCCCGATATCCAGCGCGCCGCCGGCGTGGCCAGGAAAACCACCACATCGGCGATATCTTCCGGAAGCCCCAGTCGTCCCAGGGCCGCGCCCTGCGCCATGGCGGCCACCTGGGCCTCGGTTTTACCCCGGCGAAACAACACCGTATCGGTGGGCCCCGGCGCTACGGCATTGACCGTGATCTGCCGTGCCCCCAACTCCTGGGAGAGCACCCGTGTCAGTTGTTCCACGGCCGCCTTGGTGGCGGCATACACCCCGTAGCGGGGCAGCATCACGCGGGTCACCGTCGAGGTAATATTGACGATCGTCCCCCCATCGGCCAGTCGCCGGGACGCCTCCCGGCAGGTCAGGAACGTTCCTTTGACATTGACCGCGAAAAGCCGGTCGAAATCCGCTTCGTCGTATTCTCCGATGGGACCGTAGCGGGCCAGGCCGGCATTGTTGACCAGAATGTCGAGCGGGCCAAACCGGGCCGCGGTGGTTTCAAAAAGGGCGGCCACATCGTCGGCCGCCGACACATCGGCCTTGAGCGCCAGCGCCCGTCCACCGCCGTCCTGAATCATCGCCACCACCTCCCGGGCAGCAGCCTGGTCCGCAACCCAGTTGACCACAACGGCAGCCCCTTCGGCCGCCAGGGCGACCGCAATCGCCCGGCCGATGCCACGGGATCCCCCTGTCACCAGCGCCACTTTGCCATCGAGCCGTCCGGAGGCCATCAGTGATCTCCTGTTTTCATGGTTGGGAGTCTATCCGACGATGGTTATAACACATCCGGCCCCATAGAGGGCAAAATGCTTCCTGACCCGCATGAATTTCGTCCGGACCACTGCGAAACAGACTTGATTATGCCGCTCCCATCCCATAGGATAGGCTCGTCATAGCGCGTCGGGCGGCGGCACGTATAATTTTGTATTCAATCACCGTAACCGCTGCCGGGACGAACGTTGGCACAACTTCAACAAACCCGTGGGAAACGGCGCCGTCTATTCGGCGGGCCCGCCGTGGCCCTACCCCGTTTCGTCTTCCGGCGCCCGGGGTGATCCGCCGCTTTCCATCGAAACCGGTTGCCCCCGGGCACGGCACTGCAACATCACCATCCCGAGGAATATCACCATAAAGGAGGCAGATATGGCGGCACCACTTTCCATCGAATCCCCTATTTATCAGGAAGCCCTCAGAATCGGTCGGCCACCCAATATCCAAAAGCTGTTCCCGGAATCACGCGCGCTCATCGTGAGCGGCAAATATATCGACAAAGCCATGCTGGCCAAAGGCAAAGCCATTGCCATGGCCGCCAACGGCCGCAGCAATTTTGTCATCCGGGGCGCCCTGCTGGCCGCCCAGCAGGCCAACGCCTGCCTGATCATTGAAATCGCCCGCTCCGAGGGAGGCGCCAATGCTTACTGCGCCGTCAATTACTGGAATATCGCCCGCCAGGTGAATGCGGCCTGCAACGAGTTGGGCATCACCATTCCCGTGGCCATTCATGCCGACCATTACGGCATCAAGAAAGAAAGCGACATCGAACCGGCCAAAATCGAAATCCCCACCGTTTTCGAAGCGGGCATGACCTCCATCGCCATCGATGCCTCCCACATGCCCGACGACCTCAACCTTCTGGCCAACATCGCACTGAATCCCTGCGTCCCGGCATGGGCCGGTCTGGAAACCGAGGTGGGCGAGATCAAAGGGACCCAGGGGCTTTCGTCAGCCGACGAGGCCCTGTTTCTGATTCGCGGCCTTAACGCCCACGAGATCTACCCCAACTGGATCGCCCTGAACAACGGCACCACCCACGGTATCGAAGCCAGCGGCCAGGGAATCCAGGTGGATCTGACCCATGACATCCACGACGCCCTGAGCCCCTACAATGTTTCCGGGGCGCAGCACGGCACGTCCGGCAACAATTCGGACCGCCTGCGGGAAATTGCCGCCCGCACCCGTACGACCAAAGCCAATGTGGCCACGGCTCTGCAGATGATCTCCTGGGGGCTGGAGGTGAACGACTACGGCAACGCCATCCTGGACGATGACGGGCAATTTATCAAACGCCCGGACGAAGGCGTCTTGGACGAAAACTGGCAGCGTATGGTGGCCTATGCCAAGGAACAGGGATGGAGCGCCGGCAACTACAAAAAACTGAACCGGCCCTTTGAAAACCAACTCCTTGGCCAGCCCCAGGCGATCCGTGATCGCATGGTCAATCGCGTCAGGGATTTTGTCTACAATATGCTCGTAAACGTGTTCAACGCGGCGGACACCGCCCCTCTGGCCATCGAAGCCATCCGCGAAGCCAACGGCTACGATCCGGGACCGAACGCCGGGCAGATTGAAGCGCCGGAAGACTGGACCGAGACCAAAATAAGGGAGCGTGCGGCATCCATTGACAGTGACAAGGGGCCGGAAGGAGACTTCGACGATTAAGGACGACCATCACGCCGGAGAGCCCCCCTGCCCGCCCCTGGCGGAAAAGGCCTTCTGCCCTTTTTGCGGGCAGCCCACGGCCTTCCGGGAATGGGAGGGCATGGTCCGCCGCTATTGTGGGAACTGTGACCTGCCGCTGTATGACAACCCCGTACCGGCGGTCTGTGCGGTGGCCACCGATCCCCGCGGGAGGATTCTTCTGGTCCAGCGCAATGTCGCCCCCTGTCGGGGGGAATGGTGCCTGCCGGGCGGCTTCATGGAACTGGGCGAAACACCGGAAGCGGCCGCCTTGCGGGAATTGGCGGAAGAAACCGGGCTCCGTGGCGAGGTGACCGGGCTGATCGGCCTCAAGGCGGCCCCCAACCGGCTTTACCACACCGTCCTGGTGGCGGGCTACCGGGTGCAGCCCTTGAGCCGGCAGATCCATCCCGGAGACGATGCCATGGCGGCAAACTGGTTTGGCGTTGGCGATTTGCCGCCCGTGGCCTTCGGCAGCCACCGGGAGTTCATTGAACGGGTCATCACTCGCGAGAACCTGAACCGGCAATAAACCAAATTGTGCGTTTATACGTCATTCCGGTGGAGGCCGGAATCGATTGATGCCCAATGGTTGGAAATCCCGGATCAACTCCGGAATCACCAATCTAATGCGTTCAACGGGGCCATCTTTTCTTCCAAGTGCAAGAAAAGGCGGAAACCTTAGGAGAAGCTATCGCAAAAAAGTTTTTTCGCCCGATATCGGCGTTGTGTCCTCGTCTCAAGTCCTCGACATACTATAGTATGCCTGCGGATTGATACTCGGCCACGCCTTGATCTCGAACGAAAACCCTAATTTTGAGATGGCTTCTATAGAAAAGCCCTGAATCTGAAAAATACTGCAAGATTCGCCGCAGAAGTAATGGTTTCAAATCAAAACGGAACGACGGGAACGACCACCATGTTTATCCCCAACTACCAGATCCACAACATCTTGAAAGACTTCACCCACCAGCTCCAAAACGACCAACGCAGCAAGGATGCCGACCGCCGGCTGGAAACCGTGGTCAACAAAGTCTCCGTCACCATTATGGACCGCGTGACGCGTCTGAGCGAAGAGGAATCCCGGAACCGGACGGGCATAACCAGTGGCCGGGATCAACGTGCCCAGGAGCCCACACAACCCAAATCCTCCGGCACATTCCACTACCACACGATGGGAAAAGACCGCCAGAAACACCGCCAGCATCTGGCCGTGGAGAACCCGGAAGAACTCATCGGCCGTTTCCAGTCCCTTATCGACGAAAACAAATAACAAGGGGCCCGGCCATTCGCTCTTAAGGGCCAAGCTCAAAGCGTCAAGCTCTTAGGAAAAAAGCACCAAGCTCAAAGCGTCAAGCTGAAAGGAAAAGCCGTTTTCAGGCGAGGCTGCAGGTCGAATTCCTTGTTATCCTGACTTCCTCTTATCCTGATTTTCCTGTTTTCCTAAGTCCCTGTTTTTTTAATTCTCTGGCTTCTGATTTTCTTCGGCGCGATCCACCTGACCCTCGCCGGCGGTGACGTCCTTGGCCGTCTCCCAGGCGCGATCCATTTCCTCCCGGGTGGCGGCTTCGAGATCGGAACCCTGGTCGCTGAAGGCATGCTCCATGTAGCGAAATCGTCGCTCAAATTTATTGATGGCGGCCGTGAGCGCGGTTTCGGGATGGAACCCCACGAAGCGGGCGACATTGGACAGGGTAAAAATAATGTCACCGAACTCCACCGCCGCCTGGTCGCGGGTGGCATCATCGTCGATCTGCTGAACGGCAACTTTGAATTCGTCCCACTCTTCTTCCACTTTGCCCATCACTTCCAGCAGGTCGGCCCAGTCGAAACCAGTGCGGGCGGCCCGCTCCGAAACCCGGTAGGAGCGCATCAGGGCCGGCAGGCTGGCGGGAATGGAGTCGAGAACCGAGGTTTCCCGGTTGTTGCCATTCGCCTTTTGTTCTTCTTTTTTGATGGCGTGCCAGTTCGCGCGGATGGCCGCTGTCGACGTGACCTTTTTCTCCCCGAAAACGTGGGGATGCCGCCGCACCATCTTCTCCACGTTGTGCTGAACGACATTATCCAGATCAAAGGATCCGGATTCGCGGAAGAGTTCGGCCAGGAACAGGACCTGGAAGACGACGTCGCCCAATTCTTCGCACACGGCCTGCGCATCGCCGGAGGCAATGGCATCGACAAGTTCATACATCTCTTCGATCAGATAAACGGTAAGGGACTGCGGGGTTTGTTTGCGGTCCCAGGGGCAGCCGCCCTCGCCCCTGAGACGGCGAATAAGGGCCATCACCGCGCCCAGGGAATTGGGCGCCGGCGTTATTGTTTCGCTTTCCATTCGTCTTTAACTTTCTGGTATTTATTACTGAAACGGGTTTTCATATCCTTCGGGATGATCTTGACGATGCCCTCGGTGATGACCGCTACGTGGGGCGCCAGCCGGGACGTCTTGAGAAGCGGTGTGCCGCCGGGAAGGAACGTCGTCAGGACCATCAGCAGGACCGATGCAATCAGAACGCCTTTAATGCCGCCAAAAGCAGCCCCGCCCAGACGGTCGAACCAGCCCAGGGAGGCGATGTTGAGCAGGTACTTGATCAGGACTCCCAGGATACCCACCAAAATAAATATCCCGCCGAATATAATCAGAAAACCGATGATGTTGACGTAGGCCGGATCCGAGATCCAGCGCCGCAGGAACTGTCCGGCGGCCGGATAATAGAACACCGCGCCGTAGATGCCGCCGAAAATGCCGATGATCGATGAAATTTCTTCCACCAGGCCGCGGAAAATACCCCGCACCAGCGTGAAAACCAAAATGATGCCGATAACAATATCCAGTGCATTCATAGCGTGTTGCAAACCCCTGAACCTGCATTCCCTGTAAACGGCGTCGGCCCGCCCGGAAGCGTTGCCCCATGGCCGCCAACCGGCCAAAACGCCAAATGAATCAAGAGGTTGACTTAACAGAGCTATCATGGAAGGGTCAAGGTTTTTCATCAACGACCCACCAACTGAAGCGAGGATGAATTGCCATTTGCTTTCACAAAGATCAATATGATAATAATTCAGGTTATACTTACGGGGTTAAGGTCCCCTGTGAAGCGTCCCGCCAACTGCAGGGGGCCGTTTTAGCGCCTTGGAAGAAAGAATGTTTATGCCGGATAACCTTCAAGACCCGCCACGCCAGCTGGTGTTCGACGATGTCGAACGCACGCGCATGCTGTTCGGGGAGCACAACAGCCACCTTCAGCGAATCGCCCATGCGCTGGATCTGACCATTAACGCCCGGGGCGGTGCCGTCATCATCAAAGGCGATGCCATCGCTGCGGCCCTGGCGGAAAATATTCTCAAACAACTCGATGGGTTGATAAAGGATGGCTACCCGATTTATCTCAACGATATCGATTATGCCATTCGCATCCTCAGTGCCGACGACCGTGTACGGTTGAAAGACATCTTTCTGGACACGGTCTACATCACGTCCAAAAAGCGATCCATTACGCCGAAAAGTCCCGCCCAGAAGAACTACATCGATGCCATGCGGCGGTTCGATATCGTTTTCGGCATCGGACCGGCCGGTACGGGGAAAACCTATCTTGCCATGGCCATGGCCGTCGCAGCCCTTTCCAAGGGCATCGTCAGCCGCATCATATTGACCCGGCCGGCCGTCGAGGCCGGGGAGACCCTGGGGTTTCTGCCCGGCGACCTGACCGAAAAAGTGGATCCTTACCTGCGGCCCCTTTATGACGCCCTGCACGACATGATGCGATTCGAAAAAGTATCCAATCTCATGCAGCAGGGCGTGATCGAAGTCGCGCCCATCGCGTTTATGCGCGGCCGAACCCTGAACGACTCCTTTGTTATTCTGGATGAAGCCCAGAATACCACGTCGGAGCAGATGAAAATGTTTCTGACGCGGATCGGCTTCAATTCCAAAGCCGTCATTACCGGGGATATCACCCAGGTGGACCTCCCCGCTGCGAAAACCTCCGGTCTGATCGAAGCCAATCGGATTCTCAAAGATATCGAAGGCATTGAATTCGTCTTTTTCTCCAACACGGATGTCGTAAGACACCGGCTGGTTCAGGATATTATCCGCGCTTATGAAGCGCTGGAGAAAAACCGTTTCGAATAGTACGGGAATGCCGATGCACACACGGATTCAATATACGTGTCGACGCTGGGTTGCCGGTCAGACATGCTAAGGACGGGGTAAAGACATCATGACGGCTCTTCAAGTAAAAGAGGCCTTTCTGAAACGCCTGGAGCCACAGGACCGCACCCGTTGGCTGATTATGCTGGCAGTGATCCTGGTATTTACCGCGGTTCTCTTTCCCGGTCTGATGGCCACCGATCTGTCCTACACCATCGGAGACGTCGCCGAAAGAGACATCAAGGCCACCCGCGATTTCCTGATCGAAGACCGCCAGGCGACCGAAACCAACCAGCGCCTGGCCGTCGAACAGACACCCACCGTCTACGACCATGATGTCATGCTGGCCAGCAACCTGACCGCCAATATTGATCAGGTTTTCGGCGACATACGTGATACCATTGTCGCCTTTGAAGCCCAGGCCGCCTTGCAAACGGCCGCGGCCGCCCCCCCCGAGATGGCCGCCACCATGGATGACCTCGACGCGGAAAACAGCCCCGGCCAGGCCGTGGAACCCGTTGAAGACAAGGGCCGCGCCCTCCGGAAAACCCTCCTGGAGAAAAAGACCGGATTCAACGAAAAACTTGGCATCACGGTCCGGGACGATGTGTACGCGCTTCTGATGGAATTACGGTTCAGCCGGACCATATCCGACCGCGTGGTTCAGCTTCTCTTTGAAATTCTGAACACCGGCGTGGTTTCCAACAAAGAAATTCTCCTGCGGGAATCCGCCAAAGGCATCGCGCTGCGCACGGTCGGAACGGACAAGGAGCGCATCGTACGGAACCTTCGGCAGTTTTATGACCTGGAAGAAGCCAAGATGATGGTTCGCATCACGGGGCAGCCCCTGCTGAAGGATCTCGGCTATGCCAATGCCGATCTTATCGTGGACATGACCCAGGACTTGCTGCAGCCCAACATCACCCTGAATCGCAACGAGACCCAGGAGCGCAAAGATGCGGCCGTAGCCGGCGTCAAGCCCATCTTCCATAAAATCAAGGCCGGCGAAATGCTCCTGCGCGAGGGCGAGCGGGTGACCGCCGTGCATATCCTGAAGCTGCAGGCCCTTCAGGAAGAGCAGTTCAACCAGCGCGTCGTCCTGAGCAGCCTGGGGGCCGCCATGATCATGATCTGCGTGCTGCTGACCACTTATCTCCTCCGGTTCCGCAGCGGCGCCAACCAAACGGCGGATGCGGTCAACCGTGATCTCATCTTCTCGGCGGTCGTTTTGTGCACGTTCTTCATCATAGCGGAAGTGGCCGGATCCCTGTCGCGCACCCTGGCGCAAAACACCCCCTTTGCTTTCGAGGCCTTATCGCTTTTCTACGCAACCCCCCTCAGCACCGCCACCATGCTGACCTGCCTGTTCGTAGGGCTTCAAAGCGCAGTATTGCTGGCCGTGATCCTGTCCATCGGTGCCGCCATCGTGTTTCACGGCAGCTTCGAGGTGATGGTCTTCTTTCTGATCGGCAGTTCCATGGCGGCCTACTGGATGCAGGACTGCCGTGAACGCCGCGTGTTTATCAAAGCCGGCCTGTTGACCGGCCTGTTGAACATCATACTCGCGTCCGCCATTGGCATCTACAGCGGATCCGGATCGGCCCAGGCCGTCCTCTGGGGATGCGCGTTCGGGTTCCTGGGCGGTTTTATTTCGGCGGTCATCGCCACCGGTCTGGTGCCGATTATCGAGATTCTCTTCGAGTATACCTCGGACATCAAACTGCTGGAACTGGCCAACCTCGACCAGCCCCTGATGCGCAAACTCATGATCGAGGCGCCGGGCACCTATCATCATTCCGTCGTCGTCGGAACGATGGTGGAAGCCGCGGCGGCGGAAATTGGCGCCAACCCCCTTCTCGCCAAGGTATGCGGCTATTACCATGATATCGGAAAAATCCGGAAGCCGGCCTACTTCATCGAAAATCAGTCCAACGGGCGCAACCGGCATGACAAGCTGGCCCCGTCCATGTCGGCCCTGATTCTCATTGCCCATATCAAGGACGGCATGGACATGGCGCGGCAATATAAGCTTGGGCAGGCCATCACCGACACCATCCGGCAGCACCACGGCACCAGCCTGATTCATTACTTTTATGACAAGGCCAAACAGCTCCGGGGCGAGGATGCCGTCAACATCGACGATTATCGCTACCCCGGCCCCAGACCCCAGACCCGCGAAGCCGGCCTCGTCATGCTCGCCGATGTCGTGGAAGCCGCCTCCCGCGTTTTGGCCAACCCCACCCCTTCACGGCTGCAGGGCCTGGTGCAGAACCTCATCAACCGTATTTTTTCGGACGGGCAGTTGGACAATTGCGAACTGACCCTGCGCGATCTGCACAATATCGCCAAATCCTTCAACACCATTTTGAACGGTATCCACCATCACCGCATCGAATACCCGGAAAAGCGCAGCGGCGCGCCTGCCAAAAAAAGAGGCCGGAATGGAAGTTCTCATCAGCAATCAGCAAAATCGGATAACGATCCCCAGCGGGAAACTCGAGAAAACGGCCAGGGACATCTTAAACGTCTTGGCCTGTCCTGACGGCGAACTGTCCCTCCTGCTCGTTGACGACGCGGCCATGGCCGACCTCAACCAGCAATACCGCGGTCGTTCCGGACCGACCAATGTCCTGGCCTTTGCCATGAATGAAGGGGACTATGCCGACGTCATGCCCCAGATGCTGGGGGATGTGGTCATATCGGTGGATACCTGCCAGCGGGAGGCCCAAGCCGAGGGGATCAGTTTCGACCGCCATTTCCTGGCGTTGCTGATTCACGGCATCCTGCACCTTTTCGGCTATGATCACGAGACCTCGGAAGAAGACGAACGGCGGATGACGGCCAAAAGCCGCGACGTCCTGCAACGCCTGGATGAACTGGCATAACCTATTTTAGGGGAGGTTCCATGGCGGATCTTGTTGTCAACGTCGATTATGTGGCGGCGCTGCGCCAACACCCCAATGACTTTCGCGCCGATCCCGCTGCCGCCGCCGTGCTGGCCGAGTTGGCCGGTGCGGTGGGCATTGCCGTGCGCTTTACGGAAGACCGCCGCTTTGTAAACGACCGGGACATCCGGGTCCTGCGGGAAATCGTGCAGGGACGTTTTGTATTGGGCATGGCACCCACCTCGGAGATGATGGGGCTGGCCCTCGATGTCAAGCCCGATGAAGTCGTCCTGATTCCCGGGCGGCCCGCAGAAGCGAGCACGGACGGCGGCCTGGACCTGATCCTCGACCGTTCCGATATCGGCGAAACCATCGCCACGATCCGTGACAGCGGCATCCCGGTCTTTCTCCTGACCGACCCGGATCCGGAACACATCAAGATGGCCCATCGCCTGAATGTGGACGGCGTACAAATTCATACCGCCGCCTATGCCAGCGATGGCCTGCCCTCCACCCGCGAACGTCTGCTGGCGCGGGTGGTGGATGCGGCCAAAATCGCCGCCAAACTCAAACTGCGCGTGGCGGCCGGCACCGGCCTGGGGTATTCCACGGCCCGGGCCATCGGCCGCATCAGCGAAGTGGAAGCCTGCCTCATCGGGCACAGCCTGATGGTACGGGCCATGCTGGTGGGCATGGAGACCGCGGTACGGGAAATGGTGATTCTCCTTGAAGACTCCTGAATGCCCATCGTTAAAGGTCACACCGCACAGCCGTTGACCGCCCTTATTCCTGGATACCCGTCATGACCCCTGCAATGGAGCACTGTTTTCAATCCGATTCGCCCGAACAGACCCGCACCATCGGAAGGCATATCGGCCGCCTGGCGCAACCCCATCTGCTGATCGCGCTTTCGGGCGATCTGGGCAGCGGTAAAACCTGTTTTGTCCAGGGACTGGCGCACGGACTGGGGGTTCCCCGGGACACCTATGTCACCAGCCCCTCCTACACCCTCATTCATTCCTATGCCGGGCGGCTGCCCCTCCATCATGTGGACCTCTATCGCCTCGCGGGCGGCGATATCGAGGACATCGGGCTCCTGGACCTCATGGCGGAGCCGGCCGTCACGGCCATCGAATGGTCGGAACGCATGACCGCGGATCTGCCGACCGAGCATCTGGCGGTTCATCTGCGGTTCCTTGACGAAACCGTACGCCGGCTCGATCTGGCCGCATATGGACTTGCCCCCAAGATTTTGCTACAAGAGCTCCAAAATCTTATCTGAGAGGAGCTTATGAGCTTAATCGTGCAGAAATTCGGCGGCACGTCCGTCGCCGATCTCGACCGCATCCGCAATGTGGCCAAACGGGTGGCCCGGGCCTATGACGAAGGCCACGATCTGGTGGTCATCCTGTCGGCCATGGCCGGTGTCACCGACAAGCTGATCGGCATGGCCAAACAGGTGACGGATACCCCGGAAAAACGCGAACTGGACGTCCTGCTGGCCACGGGCGAACAAACCACGGCCGCACTGCTGGCCATGACCCTGCGCGCCATGAACTATGCCGCGGAATCCATTCTGGGGCACCAGGCCAAGGTCGTCACCGACTGCGCTTTCGGCAACGCCCGTATCCTGGATATCGGCGCGGATCCCATACGCTCGCTTGTCCAGGAGCGCAAAATCGTCGTGGTCGCCGGTTTCCAGGGCTGCGACATCAACGGCAATATCACCACCCTGGGACGGGGCGGCTCGGACACGTCGGCCGTGGCCATCGCAGCCGCCATCAAGGCGGACACCTGCGAGATCTACACCGATGTGGACGGGATCTACACGACCGACCCCAATATATGCCCCCGGGCCCGGAAAATGGCGCGGGTCAGCTACGATGAAATGCTCGAGATGGCCAGCCTGGGCGCCAAGGTGCTCCAGATCCGATCCGTGGAATTCGCCAAGAAATACAACGTGCCCGTGCACGTGCGATCGTCATTCAGTGATGAGGAGGGAACAATGGTGGTTAATGAAGATGCCAGCATGGAAAAATTGTTGGTCTCCGGCGTGACCTGTGACAAAAATCAGGCCCGGATCACACTGAAAAAGGTCCCGGACCAGCCCGGAGTTGCCGCCAAAGTGTTCTCCCCCGTTTCGGAGGCCGGCATCATTGTGGACATGATCATCCAGAACATGCGCTCCGGCGGCCAGACCGACCTGACCTTCACCGTGCCGGAAACGGATTTCAAGCAGGCCATGGTCATCGCGGAAGAGGTGGCGAAAGACATCGGGGCCGAAGAGGTGCTGGGCGACCAGAACATCGCCAAAGTGTCGGTGATCGGGGTGGGGATGAAAAACCACTCGGGCGTCGCCACCAAGATGTTCGATACCCTGGCCAGCGAAAACATCAACATCCGGCTCATCGCCACGTCGGAGATCCGCATTTCCTGCGTGGTCACCGAAAAATACGCCGAACTGGCGGTGCGCGTGCTGCATACGGCTTTCGGCCTGGACAAACCCTGACGGTTTCGTAAAAAATCCGAATATCGATGTTATACGAATCTCTCGTCGTTGCGGCGTACCCGGGTACGCCTCTCTCCTCGAGATTCGCAAGCCTTGATCTCGAACTTTTTCCGCAACCGCCTGAAATCGGAATCTAAACGACCAACAAACCCTGACGGTTGATGAAATCCTTCTCCCGCGATCAGCTGGCCCTGATTCTGGTGATAGCCGGGGTGATCGTCGTCCTGACCATTGCCCGGCATCTGCTGTGGTATTGATGCCGGCCCGGCAAGCATGACGCCCGGGCCGGCGGCCGGCAACCGTCGTCAGGACTGGCCGGCGGCAATTTCGGCGGCCACCTGCCGGGCGGCCTGGGCCGGGTCGGCCGCATCCCGGATGGGGCGGCCGATTACGATGTAATCCGCGCCGTTGCGCACCGCTTCCGCCGGCGTCATCACCCGCCGCTGATCATCCGGTCCCACCGTCTCCCAGGCCGGGCGGATGCCGGGTGTTACCGCCAGAAAATCCTTTCCCAGACGACGCTTGATCGCAGCGGCCTCCCAGCCGGAACAGATCACCCCGGAACAGCCGGCCTCCCGGGCCGCGGCGGCCCGACGTTGCACCAGGGCGTCCACGCTCTGGGCCAGCTCCGGGGCGAACCCCGACCGGCGCAGATCCTCGGCCGCCACACTGGTCAGCACCGTGACCCCCAGCACCCTGGTTTTGCCCCCGGCGGCCTTGACCGCGGCCTGGAGCATGCGAGCACTCTCGCCGCAATGCACCGTGGTCATGTCCACCTCCAGGGCCGCGATCGCCTCCATGGCCCGGGCCACCGTCATGGGAATGTCGTGCAGTTTGAGATCCAGAAAAATCCCGGCGTCGCTCTCGGCCTGGATCCAGCGGATCAATTCCGGCCCTGAACGGATGAAAAGTTCAAGCCCCACCTTGAACAGGCCGACATGTCCCGCCAGCCGGCGCACCAGCTGCTCGGCCTCGGTACGTGTCGGGACATCCAGGGGGAAGATCAGGTAATCGCGTGGTTCTCGCATGGGCTCCTCTCGGTCCTCCGGCGGCAGCCGCCGGGCATGGTCAGCATGAATAAATAGATTGAAATATTTAGCTTTTCGATGCTAAAAAGTAAAGTTTAAGAAACAAAACCAGCCTGCCGCCGGAACCCGGCGGCGCCCTTCAGGGAGGATCATGGACGACCAGACCCGGAATTTGCTGCAGCGCCTGCCCGGCGTGGACCGCCTGCTGGATTATGCCCGGCAATTCGACCGGCTCCGCCAGGTGCCGCACAGCGTGCTGCGCAACGCCACCCGTACGGCCCTGGATGCCCTCCGCCACCGCCTGTTGGAAGGCGATACGGACATCGACCCGGGCGAGGTGGAAGAGGCCGCCGTGCTGCAGCGCATCGAAACCCTGGTGACGACGGCCATGCAGCCCAATCTGCGGCCCACCGTCAATGCCACCGGGGTCGTCATCCACACCAACCTGGGCCGCTCCCTCCTCTGCCGGGAGGCCATCGAAAACCTTTCCGTGATCGCCAGCCGGTACTCCAACCTGGAGTTCAATCTCGCTGAGGGCCGGCGCGGGTCCCGCTACAGCGCGGTGGAAGACCTGCTGTGCGAAATTACCGGCGCCGAAGCGGGCCTGGTGGTGAACAACAATGCCGGTGCGGTGCTCATCGCGCTGGAAACCATGGCCAAAGAACGGGAGGTCATCGTGTCCCGGGGCGAGCTGGTGGAAATCGGGGGCTCCTTCCGCATTCCCGATGTCATGAGCAAAAGCGGCGCCCGGCTCCATGAAGTGGGCACCACCAACCGCACCCACCTGAAAGACTACGCCGCCGCCCTGGGTGAACAAACGGCCCTGCTCCTCAAGGTCCACCAGAGCAACTTCGCCATCACCGGCTTCACCAAAGCGGTGGACCTGAAAGAACTGGTGGAACTCGGACGCCGGCACGACGTACCGGTCATGGAAGATCTGGGCAGCGGCACCTTTGTGGATTTCCGGCGCTATGGACTGCCCTGGGAACCCACCGTTCAGGAATCCGTGGCCAGCGGTGCCGACATTGTCACCTTCAGCGGCGACAAATTGCTGGGGGGCCCCCAGGCCGGACTCATCGTCGGCAAGCGCAACGTTCTGGAGGCCATCAAAAAGAACCCCATCAACCGGGCCCTGCGCATCGACAAAATGACCCTGGCGGCCCTCGAGAGCACGTTGCGGCTCTATCGGGAGGAATCCCAGGCCCTGGCCCATATTCCGACCCTGCAGATGATGATGGTTCCCGCGAACCTTCTGGCCGCACGGGCCGATCGATTAGGTGCGCGTCTGCAGGCCATCGGAGATGCGCGTCTGACGGTCGAACGCGACCAGGTCGATTCACGTATCGGCGGCGGCTCGCTCCCCCTGCTCAGGCTGCCCAGCCAGTGTGTGGCCGTGACCCTGCAAGACCGGTCGGCCCAGCGCATCGAAACCCTTTTGCGGGGCAGTGACCCGCCGATTATCGGCCGGATTGAAAAAGACCGCTTCATCATGGATGTCCGCACCCTGCAGGAAGACGACCTGCCTCCCATCGAAACGGCCTTCCGGCGTATTTTGAAAAAGGAGTCCCCATGACGTCAGACCCCGGCGACGTGAACCGCAACCTCACCGCAACCCAGCATTTTCTGTTTTCCCGGACACCGGCGGACGACGGCCAGGCCCTCCCCCCGGAATCCGTCCCCCGGGACCCGGCCGCCGGCATTCCTGAGAACGCCCTTCGACAACGCTATCCCGGCCTCCGCACCCATGACGGCTATGTGAACTGGGCCGCCGCCAAAGTCGGCGACAGCCAGCCCTTCACCGCCCTGGCCCTGCGCCTCGATGCGGTCCTCTGCCGGCATGAGGAGGATCGCGAACGCCAGCGGCAGCTGAGTCTGCAGGTGGCCGAGCTCATCGATAAAATGTTCGCGGCCGAAAGCGGCTGGTGGGGGCTTCTGGCACCCGACACCTTCGGCGGCGTCTTACCGGGCCGGGACATGGCCTCCAGCCTGCCCCAGGTCAAAAAACTCCAGGAACAGGTCAACGCGGCCCTCGAACGCACCCTGACCATCGGCCTGGCACCTTATCCCTGCCTGAAATACGCTCCGGCGGACGTCATCGCCAATGCCCGCAAGGCCCTGGAGCATGCCGCCTTTCTGGGGCCCGGCGGCCGCGCCTGTTTCGATGCCGTGAGCCTCAACATCAGCGGCGACCGCCACTATGACGCCGGTGAGGTGGATCTGGCCATCGCCGAATTCCGCAACGCCCTGCGGCTGGACCCCCGCAACGTCAACGTGTTGAACAGCCTGGGGGTCTGTTTCGGCGTCCAGGAAAACCATACCAAAGCCCTGACCGCCTTCCAGGCGGCCCTCAAGATCAACAGCGAGGAAATCCTGGCCCTTTACAACGCCGGCCTCATTTACCAGTTGATGGACAAGCCCCAGAAAGCGCTGGCCCTCTGGCTCAAAGCCGCGCCCCTGGGCCGCGACGTCTTTGAACTGAATTACCAGGCCGGCAAGCTTCTGCTGGAATCGGGCCAACCGGAAAAGGCCCAGGACCTGATCCGCCGCGCCGCCGAGCTGAAACCCGAATCCGCCATGGTCCAGCGGCTCATGGGGGATGCCTATCTGGCCCAGCGCCTCGTCGATCAGGCCATCCCGCCCTATAAAAAGGCCCTGCGGCTGCATCCCAACGAAGCCTCGGCCCTGTCGTGTCTGGGCCGCTGCTACGAACTGAAAAACGAAAATCTGGACATCGCCCTTGCCTTTTGCCAGCAGAGTGTCGAGATTATGCCCGCAAACGGACGGTTTCAATTGCGCCTGGGCCGGCTGCTCCGCAAAAGCGGCCAGTACGAGAAAGCCCTGGCCGCATTCAAAAAGGCCGAAGCGCTGGGCGAAGATGCCCGCGACGCAATCCTTGCGCTGGAAGACCGAGACATCCACAAGGCGTCCTGACAGACCCCGGATCGGTAAAACCGCTCCGGGTCCTCAACCAGAGATGGCAGGTTTAGGCTATAACATACAGGGAGAACAACGACGTCCCATGCAGCACCTCATTACCACCATTCTCGAAGACAGCGTCCGCACCAAGCGGCAGGCGATCGAAACACAATTGGACACACTGATTGCGGCCGCCGACATGCTGGTGACCTGTATCGCCTCGGGGCACAAAATCCTGCTGTTCGGCAATGGCGGCAGCGCCGCCGACGCCCAGCATATCGCCGCGGAATTCGTCAACCGCTTCCAGATCGAACGCCGCCCCCTGCCGGCCCTGGCGATGACCACCGACACCTCGGTGATCACCAGCATCGGCAATGATTACGATTTTGACCAGATCTTCGCCAAACAAATTCAGGCCCTGGGCCAGCGGGACGACGTGGCCTGGGGCATCAGCACCAGCGGGAATTCCCCCAATGTCGTTGCCGGCCTGGCTGCCGCACGGGAACAGGGACTGCGCTGCCTGGGCATGACCGGCCAGGGGGGGCGTATCAAGGATATCAGCGATCTTACCCTGACGGTTCCGACCGCCACCACGGCGCGGGTCCAGGAAACCCACATCCTGATGGGCCACATGCTCTGCCAGATGGTCGACCAGATCCTGTTTCCCCACGGCGCGGAGGCTTCGCTGTAAGCCGGGGGACACCGGGTATGGCTTGCCAAAAGCGCCAAAGCCGTGTAAAGAGTAGCGCCGACTGACTCGCAACGATCCGGAAGGGGCGCAGGCCCCTTTCCGTTTTTAGACCCTTTCAGCGGCAAGCAAGCAACACAAGGAGAAACGTTTATGCCGATTTATGAATACCAATGCAAGGATTGCGGCGCCACCTTCGAGTACCTGGTGATGGGCAAACCCGACCCGGAATGCTCGGACTGCCAGAGTAAAAATGTCTGCCGCCTGTTGTCCACCTGCGGTTTTTTCAGCAAGGGCAGCGGCGGTGAAACAATCAAGTCCTCCGCGACCGATTCGTCCTGCGCGGGGTGCAGCGCCTCCAGCTGCGCGGGGTGCGGCCACTGATGGGTGCCGCGGTCACCATCGGCACGCGCGGCAGCAAACTGGCGCTGTGGCAGGCCAACTGGATCAAGGCCCGTATCGAGGAGCTGCACCCGGGGACTTCGGTAGCCCTGGAGATCATCAAAACCAAGGGCGACAAGATCCTGGACGTCCCCCTGGCCAAGGTGGGCGGCAAAGGGCTTTTCGTCAAAGAAATCGAAGAGGCCCTGCTGGACGGCCGCATCGACCTTGCCGTGCACAGCATGAAGGATATGCCGGCCGAAATTCCGACCGGTCTCTGTATCGGCGCCGTGCCGGAGCGGGAAACACCGGTGGATGTTCTGATTGCGCGGGAAAACAAAGCCCTGCACGAATTGGGGCCGAGCCCCCGCATCGGCACCAGCAGCCTGCGGCGGGCCGCCCAGCTGCGCCTCTGTCGTCCGGATGTCCGCATCACACCGCTGCGCGGGAACCTGGACACCCGCATGCGCAAACTCGATGAGGGTGAAATGGACGCCATCGTCCTGGCCGCGGCCGGGGTCAAACGGCTGGGCCTGGCGGACCGGGTCACCGAATATCTGGCACCGGACATCATGCTCCCCGCAGTGGGCCAGGGGGCCCTGTGCGTGGAAGCCCGCGTCGACGATCCGAAAATCGGCCCCGTGATCCGACCGCTGGAGCATGCCGCCTCCCGCTGGGCCGTCCTGGCCGAGCGGGCCTTTCTGGCCAAGCTGGAAGGCGGCTGCCAGGTCCCCATTGCCGGCCATGCCACCCTCCAGGGCGACCAGCTCAGCATCACCGGCCTGGTGGCGGATCTGGACGGGCAAACGGTTGTGAAAGAAACCCTGGAAGGACCCGCCGAAACGGCCGCGTCCATCGGCCTGACGTTGGCCGAAAAACTGCTGCAGCAGGGCGCGCGAACCATTCTCGACAGTCTACAAACGGAAATGCATCCATGAAACCAGGCAAAGTCTATCTCATCGGTGCCGGTCCCGGCGATCCGGGCCTGATCACGGTCAAAGGCCAGGCCTGTATCCACACGGCCGACGTGGTCATCTACGATTACCTGGCAGCCCCGGCCCTGCTGGCCCATGCCGCAGCGGATGCCGAATTGATTTATGTGGGCAAAAAGGGCGGCAATCACACCCTGCCCCAGGGGGGCATCAACCAGCTCATCATCGAAAAGGCCCGCCAGGGCCTGACGGTGGCCCGCCTGAAGGGGGGCGACCCCTATATTTTCGGGCGGGGCGGGGAAGAGGCGGAAGAACTGGTCGCCGCCGGCATCCCCTTTGAAGTGGTGCCCGGCGTCACCTCGGCCGTGGCCGGGGCCGCCTATGCCGGCATCCCCCTGACCCATCGGGATTTCACCTCCACACTGGCATTTGTGACCGGCCACGAAGACCCCACCAAAGCCGGTTCCAGCATCGACTGGAAGGCCCTGGCCACCGGCATCGGCACGCTGGTCTTTTTCATGGGTGTGAAAAACCTGCCCACGATCACCGCAAAGCTGCAGCACAACGGCATGGCCCCGGAAACACCGGTGGCCCTGATTCGCTGGGGGACCACCACCCGCCAGCAAACCGTCACCGGAACCCTGGCCACCATTGTCGCCATCGCCCGCCAGGCCGGCGTGAAAGCCCCGGCCATCATCGTCGTGGGCAAGGTGGTCCACCTGCGCGAGCGCCTCGCCTGGTTCGAAGCCCGCCCCCTTTTCGGTCGCACCATCGTGGTGACCCGGGCCCGGGCCCAGGCCAGCGACCTGGTGGAACGCCTGACCGACCTGGGCGCCGACTGCCTGGAATATCCCACCATCGAGGTGGTGCCCCCCGAAAACGAAGCGCCCCTGGACCAGGCCATCCAAAACCTGGCCGCCTACGACTGGCTGGTGTTCACCAGCGTCAATGGCGTCCGGTACTTTTTCGACCGTCTCTTTGCCCTGGGCAAGGACGTACGCGCCCTTCACCATGTGCGCACGGCCGTTATCGGACCGGCCACGGCGGCTCTCCTGCGCCGGCACGGTCTGCGCAGCGACATCGTCCCGGTCAGCTATCGGGCGGAGTCCGTGGTGGAGGCCTTTGCCGACGAGAATGTGGCCGGTCAACGCATTCTTCTGCCGCGGGCGGCCGAAGCCCGGCCCATCCTGCCCACCGAGCTGCGGCGCATGGGCGCCGAGGTGGATGAAATCGCAACCTACCGCACCCGGCGCGTCACGGACAGGGCCGCCGACCTGCTGGACGACCTGGAAAAGGGCCGCATCGACATGGTGACCTTCACCAGTTCATCGACCGTCAGGCACTTCCAAGAAATGCTGCCGGAGGGACGCCAGGCCGAGCTGATGAACGGGGTGCGGGCGGCCAGCATCGGGCCCATTACCACGGAAACCGCCGAATCCCTCGGCTTTACCATCGATATGACGGCCGACGTCTACACCATACCGGGCCTGTGTGAAGCCATCCAGGCGTTTTTTGCCGACACCACGGAAGGTCAACAGAAGGATTGACCTTCCGGCCCCAACGGGTGTATTCTATTATAAGTAATCACTCAAACACATCATTTCCCGCGATGTACCGGCCGTTCGCCCTGCGAATCGCCACGCCAAACCGCTGACCAACCCTTCGCGTGGACACTGATTCGCCCCCGATCGGTGCAACTGCGAGAAAATTAGGCATCCATCATACGCTGATGGCCGAGGCCCGGTATGTAACGCTCGGCCGTGGCGGCCGGAGGCGTCCCGGTTCTCTCGAGCTGCCTTTGTCGCCCCCGGACGTCCAGCGCACCCACCCTCCGACGGGAGGCTCTATGCCGCCATATCTCAAAAATCTTCCCGGCTATGTCGAGGCGGTCCGGAATATCCGCGAAACGATTATCGCCAATATCGTTTTTCTGGGGCAGATTCCGGCGCCGACCTTTCATGAAAAACGGCGGGCCGTCAAGTTCATGGACCGTCTGCTGGAAAACGACGTGGACGAATGCACCACGGACGGCTACCAGAATCCCATCGGGATCATCCGCGGCAAGCAAAGCGACCTGCCCCCGATTCTGCTGGTGGCCCACCTCGACACCACCTTTCCCAAGGACTGCGACCACAACTATACCATTAATGAAAACACCATCAGAGGCGCCGGCATTCTGGACAATTCGGTGGGGGTCGGCGTCCTGGCCTCTATGCCCGCCATTTTCAAACACCTCGACCTGACCTTCAAATCCGATATCCTCCTGGTGGGCGTCATCCAATCCCTGGGCAAGGGCAACCAGCGGGGCATGCGCCACCTGGTCAAAACCTGGCCGACGCCCATACGGGGCGCCATCTGCGTCGAGGGCGTGGAACTGGGCCGCCTGAGCTATTATTCCGAAGGCATGATCCGGTGCGAAATTACCTGTCAGATTTTCGAGGAAAAAGGGGTCGAATACCGTTTCAAACCCAATGCGATTCTGGTGCTGCATGAAGTGATCAACCAGATCATGGCCATCCGGCTGCCCCAGAAACCCCGCAGCCGGGTCATCATCGGCATGATCAAGGGCGGCCGCAAGCACGGCATCATTGCCTACGACGCGACCCTGGGGCTGGAAATCCAGAGCGACTCCGACAAGATGGTGAAAACCATTTTCGCGGATATCAAGGACATGGTAACGGGGATCAGCCATGAATTCGGCGTACGCATGAAAATGGAAACCATCAGCAACGCCACGGCCTCCCGGCTGCGGTACAACCATCCGCTGGTGAAGGCCGCCGGCGAGATCATGGAGGCCCTGGACATTCATACCGTGGGCGAACCCAGTGAATCCGAATTGTCCATCCTGCTCTCCAAAAACATTCCGGCCGTCACACTGGGGCTGACCCACGGCGAGCACTATCACCAAACCGATTCCCAGATGGCGATCGACCCGCTGTTCAGGGGCATCGCCCAGGTCATCGGTGTTATCCAGGCCATCGACAGCGGGGTGTGCGATGAATAAAAGCTGGGTTGCGTCCAATACCTTTCACTACAGCCGGTTCGGTGATCTGGCCCATCTGGTGAGAAAAAAACGGGAAAAAGGCCTGAAGATCTCCCTGTGCCTCCCGACCCTCAATGAAGCGAAAACCATTGCCAAAGAAATCATCATCATGAAGTCGGAACTCATGACGCGCCATCCGCTTCTGGATGAGATCGTGGTCATCGACTCCGGCTCCACGGACGACACGGTCAAAATCGCCGAATCCTTCGACGCCAAGGTCTATCTGGCGGACGAATTGCTGCCGGAGCACGGCGCTTACAAAGGCAAGGGCGAAAACCTCTGGAAAGCCCTCTATATCACCACCGGCGACATTATCGTCTATCTCGACGCGGACATCAAAAATATCCATCATCGCTTCTGTTACGGGCTGGTCGGCCCGCTGCTGATGTATGACCACATCAAGTATACCAAGGCTTTTTACGACCGCCCCATCGCCATCGGCAAAAGCAAAATCAGGCCCACCGGCGGGGGGCGGGTGACCGAACTGGTGATCCGGCCCCTGTTCTCGCTCTTTTTTCCCGAATTGACCCAGATCCTGCAGCCCCTGTCCGGCGAATACGCCGGCTACCGGGAAGTGTTCGAAAAAATCCCTTTCCCCATCGGCTACGGGGTCGAAACCAGCATGATCCTGGACATCTGCGAAAAATGGGGCCTGGATGTCATCGCCCAGGTAGATCTGGAACGCCGCATTCACCGCAACCAGGACACCAAGGCCCTAGGGCGCATGTCTTTCGTGGTGATCAAAACCTTTCTGAAACGCCTGGAAAATCTCGGCATCATGGAAATGAAAAAGGATATCTACGACCAGATGATCCAGTACCAGCTGGTCAAGAACGACATCACCCCGGATGTCGTGAAAATGGTCGGCATCGAACGCCCCCCCATGGCCAGCATTCCCGAATACCAGGAAAAATTCGGTCAATCCGCCCCCAACGCCACCTAACCGCTTGCGCCGGGACCCGGGAACGCTTATTATTAATGTTTGGCGTTTAACAAAGCATTGAACCAAAGCGGATGCGACCACGTGTCCCCCGACCGGCTGTGAGGCAACCCATTGCACGACATTCCCCTGCATGATCGCTATCGTCGAAGACTCAACTACCTGCGTGTATCCATTACGGATCGCTGCAACCTGCGATGCGTTTACTGCGTTCCGCGTGACACCATCCCCCGCATGTCGCACCGCGACATCCTGCGCTATGAAGAAATTTTGCGCATCGTGCGCATCGGGGTCAGCCTGGGCATCACCAAGATCCGCATTACCGGCGGCGAGCCCCTGGTCCGTAAAGGTCTGCTGCCCTTTTTGGAGGAGCTCACCCGCCTGGAGGGGCTCGTCGACATCGCCCTGACCACCAATGCGGTCCGGCTGCAGGAGTATCTGGAACCGTTGAAGGCGGCCGGTATCAAACGCCTCAACATCAGTCTGGATACCCTGCGACGGGATCGTTTTGCCCGGATCACCGGCAGGGACCATTTCGATCAGGTCTGGGGGGCGATCGAGGCGGCCCACGCCCTGGGCTTTCAGCCCATCAAACTCAATGTCGTGGCCATGAAGGGGATCAATGACGACGAGTTCCGGGAACTGGCCGCCCTGACCCGCCAGCTGCCCTACCATGTGCGCTTCATCGAATACATGCCCATGGGCAACCCGAATCTGCCCGGCGACCCTTATTTGTCCAATGATCAGGTGCGGCAACGGATCGAACAGGAAGAAAAACTGGTGCCGGTGCCCCCCGGTAGCACGGACGGTCCCGCCCAACGCTTCCGCTACCCGGGCGCCCCCGGCGAAGTGGGATTCATCAGCCCCTTGAGCCATCATTTCTGTGACCGCTGCAACCGGCTGCGCCTGACTGCCGGGGGCAAATTGCGCCCCTGCCTGCTTTCCAACCAGGAATACGATCTGATCACCCCCCTGCGGGCCGGCGCCTCGGACGCGGACCTGCGAGCGGTTTTCCTGGAGGGCGCCCGCCTCAAACCCATGGCCCACGGTCTGATCGCCGGCGGCAAGCACGTCGATGCCCGCATGTCCTCCATCGGGGGGTGAGTTTCCGCGCGCTGCGACGGCATCAGCCGGTTGATGCAGCAGGCATCGTGCTGCCAGGCGTCAAGCGTACGAGATGCGCAGTCCCTCCGACGGCGGGATGAGCACCCGAGCAAAATAGATTCCGGCTTCCGAGACTGTGTCGCAATTCAACAGGGTGTCCTGTTTTTGCCCGTCATGCCGGCGAAAGCCGGCATCTCCTCAAACAAATGACATGATGATGCAGCCGATTCCGGCTTCCGCCGGAATGACCTTAAGACAGGAAATGCAACTTTTTGCGGTTCCGTCTTTTCTTTTCCGGAAAAAAAAAGAATAAAGAGCACAATCCCCAAGAAAAGACGGGTTCGTAAAAAGGCCAAGATCAAGGCTTGCGGCATTTTGAATTGTGAGGCGTACGAACGGTACGCCGCAGCGATTCAAAATGCCGCGTAACGCAGCGATTGGTCTTTTTACGAACCCGTCTAAAAATTTCTGGGCGAACGGCTGACAAGCTTGCCGCAGATGCAAGGAAGAAGCGCTGCCGGTACGGTGAGATCGTCAGCCGTTCGCCCAGAATAAGAGGAGCCCGGACCGTATTGCGTGGAGGCTACCATTTGCTCGCACAGATCGAAGAATACGGTTCGGGCTCAAATTGTTCCGGGCCGGGCCGGCCTGCTGCGGCCGAACCACCCCGGGTTCACGTCAATTTCGCAATCCCCTACCAGCCGACATCGGCGGAATCAAGTCTTTTTTTTCGTAATCCCTGCCGGCCCGCCGCCCTGCCAGAAAGCCCCTCTACCGGAGAAGATCCGGTAAAAAGGTGACGATTTCCGGGACCAGCATCAGGATCAGGATGCAAAGGATATAGGCCGGTAAAAAATAGGTCACCCCCCGGAACACATCCTCCAGGGGAATATCGCCGGCCATGCCGCCCACGACATAGGTCGTGGCCCCCACGGGCGGGGTCACGGCCCCCAGGGTGGTCACCACGGTAATGGTCACGCCGAACCAGATGGGATCGTAGCCCAGTTCGGCCGCCACCGGGAAAAAGATCGGGATGGTGATCAGCAGCAGGGCCAGGGCATCCATCACCGCACCCCCGATGATATAGATCAGGCAGATGATCCCCATGACGCACACTTTGGGAATCGGCAACCCGACCACCCAGGCGGCGATATCGAAGGGAATCCGGGTGACCGCCAGGAAGCGGCCGAAGATCATGGCCCCGGTCACGATCACGATGACCATGCAGGAAATTTTGAGGGTGTCCGTCACCGACGCCAGGAACCCCTTCCAGGTCAGGCGGCGCTGCACACCGGCAATCAGGAGGGCGAAGAAGCTTCCGGCCGCGCCGGCCTCGGTGGGCGTAAACACGCCGAAGAACAATCCCAGCATCACCAGCAGGAAGAGCACCAGCATCTCCAGGGCGCCGGAGAGGGAACGCCAGCGGTCTTCCCAGGAGGTGGGCGGCCCCACGGGCCCCCAGTCCGGGTGACGCCGGCACACCATGACCACCGTCATCATCAGGGTCAGGGTCAGCAGGATCCCGGCTCCCACACCGCCGTAAAACAGACGGGCGATGGACTGCTCGGTGGACAGCCCGATGACGATCAATACCACGCTGGGGGGGATGACCACGCCCAGGGTGGAGCCGCAGGCAATGGCGCCGGTGCTCAGTTTGGGATGATAATCGTATTTGCGCATCTGCGGCAGGGCCACCGTGGTCATGGTGGCCGCGGTGGCGGCATTGGAACCGCAAATCGCCGAAAAGGCGGAGCAGGCCATCACCGTGGCCATGGCGATGCCGCCCCGGATGTGCCCCACCCATTTGTAAGCCGCATTGTAGAGCTTCTCGTTGACCCCGGAATAAAAGGCCACCTGCCCCATGAAAATGAACAGGGGAATGACCGTCAGACCGTATTTGGAAAAAGTGTCCCAGATGACGGAGCTCAGCATGTAAAGCGCCGCCTTGAAAGACACCAGCACGCAGAAGCCGACAAATCCCACCAGGGCCATGGCAATGCCCACCGGCATGCCCAGGAAGAACAACACCCCCAGGAGGATCACGATACCCAACAGGCCCACCATCGCCGCGCTCATTGGGACGCTCCTTTGCCGGGAATCAACGCCTGGAGCAAATCCACCAGGAAGACCAGGGCCAGCACCCCGCAGCCGGCGGCCACCCCATAGGTGAAGGGGTAGAAAATGACCCGCAGCGTTTCCGAGACTTCACCCGTCTGCATAAAACCGTGGGCCTTCAGCACGATCTGCCAGGTCACCAGGGCGAAGAAAACCGTGCACACGGCATTGTTGAAGCCATTCAGCCGCTGCTGGGTTTTCTTGGAAAACCGGTGGATCAGCACGTTGACGGCGATATGCCCGCGATTCAACTGGGTGTAGGCCAGGGCGCAGGCCGTCACCACGGCGCCGAAATAGCCCATGAGTTCAAAAGTTCCCCGAATCGGTTCCCACACCGTACGGGTGGCGATATTGGCGCAGGTCAGCACGACCATGCCCACCAGGAACACGCCCCCGCAGAATACCAGTATACGGTTCAGGAACCGCATCACGCGATCCAACGCGGTCATTCGTTTTTCTCCCCCTAACCGAAAAAAGGCCGCAACCCCCAGCGGCGATTGCGGCCCCGGTATGTGGTGATATCAGCGATGCTGCTCGGTCAGCTTCTGGATATCGGTCACGATTGCCTCGGCCGGAAACCCCTTGGCCTTGGCATCCGCCACCCATTTGTCGGTAATGAACTGCAGTTTCTGATCCCAGACGGCTTTGGTTTCGGCATCCAGATCGATCACCTCCACCTTGTGTTCCTTGACCGACCAGTCCATGGACGCCTTGACGTGCTGGTCCATATAGTTGCCGGTCCACTCGGCCTGCTCGGTGCCCATGTCTTCCATCACCTTCCGGACGTCCGGGGGCAGGGCTTTCCAGCGATCCATGTTCATGACCACGGCAAAGGGATAGATCACCGTGTCGGTCATGGTGACGTACCCGCAGCTTTCCGCGAATTTAAGATCTTTCATGACCTCCAGGGAAGAAAACAGCCCCTGGACGACACCTTTCTGCAGCGCTTCGGGTGTCGCCGACATGGGCATGCCCACCTGGTTGGCGCCCCAGGCCTTGAGGATCTGAGCCGCGCCGCCGGAGGCCCGCAGGTCCAGGCCCCGGATGTCGTCCAGGCTGCGCACCGCCTTTTTGGACATGATGTTGGCCGGGGCCGTGGTGAACATGGTCAGCACCTTGACCTGGCTGAAGGCCTTGGGCTGGTATTTTTGGTAGAGGTCCCAGAGCGCCAGGCTCCCGGTCTTCGCACTCGGGATACCCAGGGGAAGACTGGTGGCGTTGGTGACGATGAAACGTCCCGGCTGATAGGCCATGCAGAGGTTGCCGATATCGGCCTGGCCGGCGATCACACCGTCCATCATCTCCTTGGCGCCCAGCAGGGTGCCGCCCGGATAGGTCTTGATGGCGACCTTGCCGTCCGTGCGCTTTTCCACCTCGGTTTTCCAGCGCTCCATCTGTACACAGGGAAAGGTCGGGGCCGGCGGGAAATTGGCATAACTGAGGGTAATCGACCCGGCCGTCGCACCGGCCGGCACCAGCAAAAGGGTCATCAGGGCGACGACCAGGCACAACGTCAACCGCACATCGGTTTTCCTTTTCATGTCGGGCTCTCCTCCTCCGCTTCCGCGCGCCGGTGGGTTCACCGGCGGCTTACGTTAGTCTTGGGACGCACCGCACGCCGTTTCCATATAAACGCTGAATGCGCTCAGGAATCAGTGATGTGCAGTCCCGCTTCCAGGGCCTTGTAGGACATCTCAAGCATAGCGGACTTGGCCGCCAATCGGTCTGCCAGGACCGCGCGAATATCTTCCACCGTGCAAAACAGGGGTGTGGGCCCCTGGGCCGCCAGTGCGCCCCCCAGCACCACCAGGTTGACGGCGCGCGGGTTGCCGATGGCATGGGCCCGTCGGTCGGCATCCAGTCGATGCCAATCCTTGGCCGCGGCATCGCCAGCCCCCCCGTTGACGACGGCCCAGCCGTCCTCGTGCAGGTAGTGGCCATGCTGGGCCGCCCCTTCGGCCTTCATGGCCATCAGGAGATCGGCATGGCCGCTGCGGATCAGCGGGCTGGCAAAATCGCCGACTTTCAGGTGGGAAATCACGGTGCCGCCCCGCTGGGCCATGCCGTGGGTTTCCGACGTCAGCACCGGCAGCCCCTTGCGGATGGCCGCTTCCGCCATGAGGCGGGTGACGAAGAGAACGCCCTGGCCGCCGACGCCGCTGATCACAATCTGCTGGTGAACGCTATCATTCATGGCACTTCCTTTTCTTCAACGTGCAAGGCCCTCCGGCTATTCGGCGGGCTGGATGGATTGTTTGGGGCAGACATAGAGGCAAACGCCGCATCCGCTGCAAAGCACGGGATCGATGGTCACATGGGATTCGTCCTCGGCCATCACGATGGCCGGACATTCAAAATGCTGGACACAGTACCCGCAGCCGTCACAGTCATCGGTCACCACCGGGGGCGCGCCCATTGATTTACTCCGGGCGGCCTGCTTGTCCAGCAGGCAGGGGGCGCGCGAAATGACCACGGCCGGCCCGTTCTCCCGGCTGTAGGCCAGGGCCTCCTTGAGGACCTGGATGCAGGCATCCGTCTGGTAGGGATCGGCCTCGCGGATAAAGCCGACACCGCAGCCCGCCACCAGCTTCTCGATATCGACGTTCTGCAGGGGCTCGCCGCAGGCGCCCCGCCCGGAGGCCGGGGTGGGCTGATTGCCGGTCATGGCGGTGGTGCGGTTGTCCAGGATAACGAGAACGAACCGCACCCCCTGGGACACCGCATCCACCAGCGCCGGAAGCCCCGCGTGGAAAAAAGTGGAATCCCCGATGGTGGCCACCACGTCCCGGGGTTTTTCCTGCCCCTTGAACGCGTGGTAGAAACCGGCGGCCTGGCTGATGGCCGCCCCCATGCACAGCACCGTATCCACCGCCCCCAGGTTCATTCCCAGGGTGTAGCAGCCGATGTCGCTGGTGTAGATGGCCCGGGGGGCCGCCTTCTTGATGGCAAAAAAACTGGCCCGGTGGGGGCATCCGGCACACAGGGTGGGCCGGCGTCCGGCCACGGCCGGGGGTGTTTTCACCGAACAGGATTGCCCGCTGAAATCGCAGAGGATGCGCTCGATGGTCTCCGGCGTCAGTTCACCCACCCGGGGAACCGCCCCGGTCTGTTTACCGGTCACCCGCTTGCGGTCGCCCAACTGCATCTCGATCATGCCGGTGGTTTCCTCGATCACCAGCACGGCATCGTGCGCCTTCTCCAGACGGGTGACAAAGTCGGTGTGCAGGGGGTATGGCTGGCGGACCTGGTAAAGGGGCAGGCGGTCCCACAAGCCGAGCTCCCGCATGATTTCCACGGTATGGGCGGCTGCCACGCCCGAAACCACCACGGCCCGGTCGCCGGAAACACCGGCATTCAACTGGACCGGCGCGGTGGCCGCGTAGGCGGCAATGGCGTCCAGTTTGCCCTCCAGTTCACCGTGCAGATGATAGCGAAATTTGGGGGTCGCCGCCCAGCGGGCCGGATCCCGCTCGAATTCGGGCTGCCGCGGGTCGTCGGCCAGGGGGGCCACGGCGACATCCTGCCGGGCGTGGCAGACCCGGGTGGTGGGCCGCACCATGACCGGAATTTCAAACGCCTCCGAAAGCGCAAAGGCCAGGCCGATCATCTCCTTGGCCTGCTGGGGCGAATCCGGGTCCAGGACCGGAATCTTGGCCATCATGGCCATCATGCGGCTGTCCTGCTCGGTCTGGGAGGAATGGGGGCCGGGGTCATCGGCGCTGATGACCACGAAGCCGCCCTTGGTGCCCATGTAGGCGGCACTCATCAGGGGATCCGAGGCCACGTTGAGCCCCACCTGTTTCATGCTGACCGCGGTGCGCAGGCCGGTCATGGCCCCGGCATAGGCGATTTCCAGGGCCACCTTTTCGTTCACCGCCCACTGGACATGCATGTCAACGTCTTCCGCCGTACGCATGGCCGCCACCGACGCCAGAATCTCCGAGGCGGGTGTGCCGGGATAAGAGGTTGCCATGGCACACCCGTTTTCCAGCAATCCCCGCGCAATGGCCTCATTGCCCAACATCAATCGTCGCATCGTCCGCTCTTTCCTCGTTCCGTTTCGCTTTAAAGTTCGCCGTTACCGGTTCGTGATACCGCCGGCCTGGGATCCAACGCCTGCGCGCCCAAAAAAAAGGGCCATGAACTTCTCCAACGTTTGATGTTGAAGCCGCTCACAGCCCTGATGCATTTATTTTTTGCGTGGCTTGGTGGTGAGCTGCTTCAATCCGCCCGCCACCACCAATTGGCATGAATTGTTTTCATCGTCGTATGGATTCCCTTTCGTCCACCTGCCAATAGCCGAGGGGGACCGATTTGTCAAGCCTTAGCGCCGGTAGGCCCTTTTCCCTTGCCCGGGCGGAAGATTCTCTGGTAGGTGTGAGCCGGTGGGATCAAGACGCCGGCGGGGCCGCGACCGTCCCATCCGCCCCCGCCGACCGCCTTCGACACCCCGGGAAGATCTTCGGCCCAACGCATCGACCGCGGCCCCCCGAACCAAACCAGCATAAGGAAACGCCCATGAAAATCGCCACCGTGTCCCAAATGCGCGCCATGGACCGACAGGCCATCGAAAAATTCGCCATCCCCGAAACCCTTCTCATGGAAAACGCCGGGGGGGCGGCCTACCGGGTGCTGCGGGACCGCTTTGCCGTGGCCGGCCAACGCGTCCTGATATGCTCCGGCAGCGGCAACAACGGCGGCGACGGCCTGGTGGTGGCCCGCAAGATTTTGTCCGACGGCGGGCACCCCCAAATCCTCCTCTTGGGCGACCCGGCGCGCTACCGGGGGGCATCGGCTGTCAATTGGAAAATTATCCAAAAGCTGGGCATCGACGTCCTGACCGGTGACAGCGTTTCGGCATTGGAAGCGCGGCTGGATAGCTGCGATCTTGTGGTGGACGCCATTTTGGGCACCGGCCTTTCCAAGCCGGTCACGGGACGCTACGCCGAGGTGATCGAACGGATCAATGCGGCCGGCTGCCCGGTGATAAGCCTGGATATCCCGTCGGGCATCCACGGCGACAACGGCCGGATCATGGAGACGGCCATCCGGGCCGACCTGACCGTAACCTTCGGGCTGCCCAAAGTCGGCAATCTCCTCTATCCCGGCTACCATTACGGGGGACAGCTCTACGCCACCCACATTGGCTTTCCCCCCGATCTGACCCGGTCCGCCGAACTCAAAATCGCCCTCAACGCACCGCCAGCGCTTCCGGCCCGCGACCCTGCCGGGCACAAGGGCACGTTCGGGGATGCCCTCTTCATTGCCGGGGCGGCCGGCTACTACGGCGCCCCCTATCTGGCGGCCCGATCCTTTTTAAAGGCCGGCGGCGGGTATGCCCGCCTGGCCGCACCGTCCGCCATCATTCCGACCGTCGCCGGGCTGGGGCCGGAAATTGTTTTCCTCCCCCAGGCCGAAACCGACAGCGGCAGCCTGGCCCTCAGCAACCACGACCCGCTGGCGGCGGCCGCCGCCGCCCGGGATATGGTGGTCGTCGGCCCGGGCCTGTCCCTGGACGTGGAAACCGCCAGCCTGGTGCGCAATCTGGTCAAAACCATACCCGTGCCCCTGCTCATCGACGGCGACGGCATCACGGCCATCAGCCAGTCCCCGGAAATCCTGCGCCAGCGCCCGGCCGACACCGTGATGACCCCCCACCTGGGGGAAATGGCCCGCCTGACCGGCACGTCCGTGGACGCCATCAAGAACGACCCGGTGGGGATCGTGCAGAAAACCGCGGCCCAGTTAAAGACGACCATCGTGCTGAAGGGTGCCCACTCCCTGATCGGCTTCCCGGACCAGCGCGTCTGCATCAACACCAACGGCAGCCATGGCATGGCCACGGCCGGCTCCGGCGATGTGCTGACCGGCGCCATCGCCGCCATGGCGGGCGCCGGGCTGGACCTGGACATGGCCGTGTGCAAGGGGGTCGCCCTGCACGGCGCGGCCGGGGATATCGCCGCCGAGGCCATCGGCGCGGACGGCGTTACCGCCGTCGACATCCTCAACCACCTGCCCGAGGCGGTCCGCCGCGACCGGATCGCCCGGGAGGATACGCCGCCCGCGCCCGGCATCGTCACCCTTGTCTGAGAACCGAAGAAAAATGACATCCGTCCCCGGGTCGCCCGGCGGCACGATTGACAGCGCCCCGGGATCGCCCCATATTGACGGCATATTGAAGCTGTCTCGAACGAACATCCGGATTCTGCGATCGCTTCAAGCGGGATGGGGATCTGTATAAAGACCGGCCATAGGAAACCGATGTGAAAACCATGCGATCACTCCAACACGGGCTGGCCGCGCTGGCAGGCCTGGGAATCATCCTCGCGGGCTGTGCCCATAGGGGCCAACCGCCGGAAACGACGCCGCTGACGATCAACCAGATCGTGAGCAGGGTCCAGCAGGCCGTCGTCACGATCCGTACGTTCGATCCCGATATGAAGCCCATGGGGTTGGGCACCGGTTTTTTTATCAACGACCGGGGCCACCTGATCAGCAATCACCACGTGTTCGAGGGCGCCTATGCCGCCGCGGTCAAGACCCGGGACGGCGAATCCTATCCGGTCACCGCCGTGCTGGCGGAAAACGCGACGGTGGACCTCATCCGGGTGGCCGTCGACATTCCCGCGGAGAAGCGCCGCTGGCTCCCCATTGCCGAAACCGCACCGGCCATTGCCGACCAGGTGGTGGTGGTGGGCAGTCCCATGGGCCTGGAGCAGACCGTCAGCGAAGGCATCGTGTCGGCCATTCGCGATGTGCCGGATGTGGGCACCATTTTCCAGGTGTCGGCCCCCATCTCCACGGGCTCCAGCGGCAGCCCGGTGGTGGATGGCGCCGGGCAGGTGGTGGGCATCGTGTCCTTTCAGTCGCGCATGGGCCAGAATCTCAATTTCGCCGTGGCCAGCGCCAACCTGCTGAAGCTGGAGGAAACGAAAACCGAGCCCTCCCTTTCGGAATGGACCTACGCCCGCATCAAACACAAGCCCCAGGCGGTTCAGAATCTTTGCCGGGAGGGGTTCAGCTTCTCCATCCGGGGAGAATTCAAGGAAGCCCTGAACTATTTCCAGGAAGCGGTCGAGGCCAGTCCGGACGATGCGGAAGCCTGGTTCGGCCTGGGCAACTGCTACATCGGCCTGGAACAGCCGGCCGACGCCATCGACGCCTACCAGCAGGTCATCCGCACCGACCCCGGCAATGCCAATGCCCATTACAACCTGGGCCACTACTTTCGGCAATTGGGGCGCTACGAAGAGGCCGTGGCCACATTCCAGGACGCCCTGGCGGCCAACCCCAAGCACCTGCCCGCCCGCCTGGAGATGGGGGAAACTCTGGGACAGATGGGCCGGCCGAAAGAAGAGAAAGACGTCTACAAGGATATCATCGCACAGGCCCCCACCTTCTTCCCGGCCTACTTCCGCCTGGGGCTGGTCTGCAACCGGCTCGGCCTCTACGAGGAAGCCATCGCGGCCCAGCAAGAGGTTCTCAGGCTGAAACCCGATTTTGCCCAGGCCTATTTCGCCCTGGGCCTGGTCTACGCCAACATGGGCAACTACCGCCAGGAGGCCAACGCCTACAAGGAAGCCCTGCGCATCAACCCCGAATTCGTGGCGGCCCACTACAATATGGGACTTCTCTACCTGCGCGCCGGCGAACGCGATGCCGCCCTGGAACAGTACAAAATCCTCAAGAAGCTGGACGAAGACGCCGCCCACAAACTGTTCGACCTGACCTACGGCGACCGTTGACCACAGGCCGGGGCCCCCCTCCGGCCATCCGGATTGACAAATCCCCTCCCCCTGTGAAAGCATGCCGCTCCCGAGAAAACCGGGGGGCGAGGGTTCGAGGGGTCGAGGGTTATAAAAAAAGCGCCAAGCTCAAAGCGTCAAGCTGAAAGGTTAAAAAGTCTGCTCGGGACCGCAATGGCGTCATAGAGGCAAACCAGGGGAATAAAGGCGTTTGGTTTTGCCTCCGTTTTCTTTCACGTGAAAGAAAACGAAGGGATTCATCTTCTCTGGCCGGTTTTTCTTCGTGCTCTTCGTACTACTATCCGTCATTTTCTTGTTTTTTTTGGATGATAATTGAATTTATGCTGCCATTTCCATAAGTTGCTCGGTATCCGCAGCCGATGCCGCCAAGACTGCGTTAACCACACGTCTGCCTTTGAGGGTCAATTGATAACGGTGCGTGGAGCCGACTTTGCGGATAATACCGTGTGCTCTGAGCAGACGAAGCCTACGGGATATTTTGCTGCTGATCCGCTTGCGGTGCCTGGCCTCTTTGATGGCCGGATACAATACGGCTTTCAAGTCTTTGTTGCGAAAGCCGTTGATCTGATACTGCCCGCGCGAGAGAAACTCAAGGCTCTGGTAGTCCTCTCGCTCCCAAGGGTTTATCGCGCGGTATGACTTGCCCTGTTGATGCTTGCGCCGGCATATGTCCGCCACGGTCGTCTTCAAGCTCTCGGAGAAACTCGATGCCGCCAAATGGTCGAGATAGCGCTCGTTGGAAGATTGGCAAACGACGGAGCGCCGATACATGTCGCTGATTCCCTTGCGCATCTTTTGCCAACTGGCCGGGCGGCGGGTGTCGTCATCCGGATGTCGAAAGACCTTGAAGTCACGTGTCTGATTGATCGTGGTCTCAACACGCAGCACACAGCCGGCTTTGTTGTACATTTTGATGGAGTTGCGGTTGACCCAGTGCTTGAGCCGAAGCCCTTCGTAGCGGCTGCGCAGGTCGCTTACGATTTGCTCCGGGCGGCGCCCTTTGCTGGAGCGGCCTAAAAACCGCATGACCGCTGGACTTTGAGCACTGAGCAAACCGTAGCGGGCCAATTTAGGGAAAAGTTCATCCAGTTCGGCCCTGGAACGGAAAACAATATCGGTCGCCCATTCGGTTTCATCGGCTGACCAGTAATAATCTAAAGGAGAGTGCAAAACGGTTGCGATTCCGGGGCAGTTGCGTTCGAGCAACGCCGCGAGCAACTCGGACCAATTGGCCCGAAGGTGTTGTTCCATCAATTCGCCGGCTTTGGGAAAGTCGTCAATATGGGTAAAACAGTTACCATCCTTCACATAACCCATTTTTTCTCGTATGAGCTGACGTTCCAACCAGTGACGGCCGTTGATGCAAACGGTCGCGGCCAACGGCAACCATGTCTGAAGCCGGGTATGGCCGAACCCTAAATTCTCGTCATTCCAATAGTGGTAGATCCAGATGCACTTTCTTGGCCCCATTTCCAATTCCAACCGACGGCTGGCTTTGTTGCCCTTGAGGCTGGGGGCCAGGCAGGGTTCAACGGTACTGAACATACAAATATCGCCTGTGTCGATGCCTCTTTCTTGCATGACGCGCCGGGCATAGTCTTCTTTGTTGATGGCAGCAGAGCGCAGATAGATCATTGGAATATCAAGCTCTTTTGCTTGATTTGCACACATGTCGCGCACTTTTTTGGTGATGCTGTTGGCCCATTGGCCAAAGTCCTTGAGCAAGATCCGGTAAGTATGCAGGTAGGTGTTGATACCCCGCGTACTCGACAACCAGCGAATTGTTCCGCGAAAACGAATGCGATCCCATCCGCTGATTGCACCTGTGACCTTTTTGTTGTAAAGTTTCATGAATTCCAGCATGGCATCTTCTCCTTTTTTGTGTGTTTGGAACTTGGCTATGGAGAAGATGCCATGTTTTTTTCTGCTCGTCAGTAATTTTGGTTGCGGCTCCGCTGCGCTAGGCTCTTCGTGGTAAATTCTTGTCGACTGGAGCTTTGCAGAGAACCGCTTAAATCAAAAATAAAAGTAGCACATACCGACAACCCATAAAATGATGCTGGACACCTCCAATACCACCGACACCCTGAGCGACTTCCTGCGCCGGCCCCTTACCGTTCGCGGCCGTGAGATCCCCGGCCGCCTGTTCCTGGCGCCACTGTCCAAACTGGGCAACACCGCCTTTCGCGAACAGGTCGCCGGATACGGCGGCTATGGTTTGCTCTTTTCCGAGATGTGCTGGGCCCGTTCGGTGCCCTGCGGCAACGGCCACGACCAGGGCGGCTTCATGTGGCGGGAAGACGAAGACCTCGGCGAACTGGTTTGCCAGATCTTCGGCAACGATCCCGAAGCCATGGGCCGGGCGGCCGCAATTATCCAAAGGGAGGGGTTTTTCGGGGTGGACATCAACTTCGGCTGCTCGGTGGCCGCCGTGTGCCGGAAGCAGTGCGGCGCGGCCCTGCTGCGCACCCCGGATATTGCCGAGGCCATCGTGGCCGCCATCCGCAAGGCCGTAGACATCCCGGTTTTCGTCAAGTTCCGTACCGGCTGGGAAGACCGTCCCGACCACGCCGTGGCCCTGGCCCGGCGGTTCGAGGCGGCCGGGGCCGATGCCCTGACCTTCCACCCCCGGGTAGCCCCGGACCGGCGCACCCGCCCCCCCAAATGGGCCTATATCGGCGAGGTCAAATCCGCCGTGTCCATCCCGGTGTTCGGCAACGGAGATGTTTTCGACCGCGCGGATTGCGCGCGGATGATCGCCACCACGGGCTGCGACGGGGTGGCCCTGGGGCGCCTGGCCCTGGCCAAGCCCTGGGTTTTCGGCGAGTGGACCGGGGCCTTCACCCCGGATGCGGATATCTACCGCACCTGCGCCCGGCAGTTGACCCGGCGGCTCGAACGCTACTACCAGCGCACCACCGCCCTGCGGCGTTTCATGCGGTATGCCGCCTATTTTTCCGCCAATTTCCTGTACGGCCACACCCTGTATGCCCGGCTGCATCGGGCCCAGGACATGGACGCGGTCCGGGATACGTTAGAGCGTTTTTTCGACATCGCCCCGGAGGTGGTCAAGCGCCCCAACATGAACCGTTTCCGCTGACGGATTCTTAGAATGGCCGATATCGGCGTTATACGTATCCTTCGGCACTGCGGCGTACAAACGTACGCCTCGCTTCTCAGGATACGAAAGCCTTGATCTCGACCATTCTTAGAATCCGTCTCGAGTGCTTCTACTTTGCTTTTTCGAATAAGTTAGGCTCCTTTTTAAGATCGCTTAAAAATGTTTTTGAGTTTGATTTTCCCATTGTCCCGCGCCGAGCATCGGCGGGGCGGACGGAAAAAAGCGCGCGGACTGTCTGAACCCGCCGTAGCTTTGCGTAGGCGGGTGAGTTTCCGCGCGCGCCGGCCGCCACGACGACGCGCAGGGAAGCCCCGTAGGGGCCGCGGGACACGGGCGTTTTCTTTTGCTTCGTTTTCTTTGATAGACCCGTAAAAAGTCATGCGGCCAGTTTGATAGCACCGTAGGCGCCAACAAATTTTGGCGGCAACTTTTTCATGAATTTGGGCCACCAGCGTCCAATTGGCTCTTTGATAATCGAAAAAAGCATGAATAAGGCTCTTAAAGCCGCTGTTTTCGCATCCTGAGGCTTTCGTTGCTCGGTCCTTACCGCAGCGGCTCTCAGGATATTCAGACCGGCAGCCTTCAAGGTGGCGTAGAATCGTACGGTTTTAAACCTCACGACCCGCAGTCGCTTGACGCCGGTCACGCGCTTGTATTGACTCATCGTGGCCTCCACGCCTGCCCGCCACCGATATAGATCGATAAATTCATCGCTGGCTTCAAACTGGCGGCGACGCGACAAGCGGTAATCCTTCTCGGAATACCAAAGATAGTAGTACTTCTTACCCGGCTTGATAGGACACGCATCAACGTGAGGGCAACTGCGGCAATGCTCCAGATCGAAACGGGCGGTAAACCGTTTGGTCTTCTTCTTGTACCGGACGTTCTCAGGACGGCGACCGACAGGACAGCGGACAACCCGGCCGCTGTCATCAAAGGTAAAATCGCAAAGCCGCATACCGGTGTACGCACTCCCGTTATGGCCGTCTTTTACCGGAGCCACCAGGTCAACACCCGCGCCCTTGGCCTTCTGAGCGTTCTCATCACTGCCATAAAGCGTGTCGGCCAAAACCATGTCCGGTTTTATGCCGCGTTGCTCACTGGCCTCAATCGCCGGCATTAAAGCATCTGTATCCTGAGCGTTGGCTTTCTCAACGGCCACATGGGTGATTAGGTTTAAACGTGGCTTTTTTCCCGAATCATCCTCGCTTCGAGTGAACGTTTCCATCACCTGAACCTGGTAGCCCTGGCCTTTGTGGCCGCTGTAGGCCGCATCCGGATCACTGGGATTTTGCAATGAATCCGTGGGGACATCCTTGGGCGTTTTGACAACCACACGCGGGTTGCCGTCATCGGATTGAACCGTGCAGTGTTCGGCTAAAACCCGCTGCATGAGTTTGTAGCTGTGCATACCGACAACCGCGTGTTGTCCCTTGAACTGCACGATGAGTTCATACAAATCAGCGCTGACTTGCGCCAGGGTTTTGCCCGATGCACTGGGCTTGACCATTGAGAATGCCTTTAAAGCCTTCTTGGTGGCATAGCGATCAACCAACGCAGCGTTCAGCGTTGTGAATAAATCCTGATGATGGCGTTTGAGGTTGGTAAGAAACTTAAAGATCGTGTGGCTGAAAATGCCGATACGACCGAGTCGGCGCATATTGGACTTGATGTGGGTCGAATCGATGCGCTGCAAGCCGGTTTTAACCTTAAACACGGTGGCCTGCTTGGTACTGATTTGATCGAAGATAAGCTGGTCCAATCGCTGTTCGATTAATATCTGGCGCCAGTGCCACAGTGTCTTTTCGCTGATATACTTGGCGCTGTCGCTCTCCTCGGTGATGTTGAGGGCATAATGCCACTGGATGTTGAAGGACAATTGCTCAAGGGCCTTGGTGTCGGTAAGATCCATCATTTGCTGTAACAGCAAGACGCCAAGCAGGGTATAGAGCTCTTTGCTGGGAGCACCAAAGTCTTCCCGAAGAAACGGACGCAGCTGGTCCACGGGCAGTTCACAGAGCAGATGCTCGCGGAACAGACCCGGCCAGCTTTCATCGAGCAGGCGTCTCCGTTTGGGGCTTAAAAAGTGCCACGGATCGAAAAGATCTTGCTGTTTGTGGTCCTTGATACGAATCATGCTTTTTCCGATTTAAATGGTTGATAATATTGGCTATTCAATATCAAAACCAGAAGAGCTCTGCAACCTTAAAATTGACTAAATCCAATTAATTTAGGCGCTTAGAAGCTAAAGACTTTTTACGACTCCATCTTTTCTTTTCACGGGAAAGAAAATGAAGAAACTATCATAGAAAAACATACCAGATCGATAAGATCAATCAGAGGCCTTCATCGGAAGCGACAGATTTAGATGCAGACCTAAACCCGAGGGAACCGCCGCATGACAACCATATCGATAGGCTTTAAATCCTACGCCGAATCCATTCCCCTGGCCCTGGACCGCATCGGGGCGGGAAAGGAATTGGCCCGGCAGACCCACATTCTGCTCAAGCCCAACCTGATCAATGCCGACCCCCACCCCGTCACGACGCCGGCAGCCTGCTGCGAAGCGATCGTCCACTACATCCACAGTGTTTCAGGTGCCGTCATCGTGATTGGCGAGGGATGCGGCGCCCCGGGCATGAGCACCGAAGACATCTTCGGTCAACTCGGGTACCGCCGTTTGGCCCGCCGCCTGGACGTCGAACTGATCGATCTGAATACCGCCCCCGTAAAGGAAGTCCCCAATCCCGGGGCGATCAACCATCCCGTCATGATGCTGCCCGAAATCGCCCTGACCCACTACCTGGTATCCGTCCCCGTGCTCAAAGCCCATTCCATGACGGACATGACCGGCACGCTGAAAAACATGATGGGCCTGCTGCCGCCGGAGCACTACGGCACCCGCGGCGGGGCCTGGCGCAAAGCCGAGTTCCATGACGATCTGCACCGCAATATCCGGGAACTCAATGCCTGCCGCCGCTCCGACCTCACGGTCATGGATGCCTCCGTGGGGCTGGCGACCTTTCATCTCGGCGGCCCCTCGTGCGAGCCCCCGTTGGCCCGGATTATCGCCGGCCACGACCCCCTGGAAGTGGACCGCATGGCCGCAGGCCTGCTGGGGTTGGAGTGGCAGAAAATCCCCCACCTGACAACGCCGTCCCCATGACACCGATTCGTGACAGCATGGCAGCTTGATGGCCCCGTCATGCCGGACCCGATCCGGCATCTCATGTACTAACGGTATGAAATGAAAGAGATTCCGGATCAGGTCCGGCATGACGAGCTATAGGGAATCTCTGTCTGCCCATTATGACACAATCTTTCAGCCGGGATGACAGATCAACGAAAGAGAAGGATACGTACGAAGTCCAGAAACCGGTCGAACCAGTCCTGGCGAACTGGGGTGAAGACGAAATCATCAACCGCCGCAGGGCTTGCATCGGCCGCCGCGACCGGGGCCGCATCACGCTGGTCGGCCTCGTCCTCCTGGTCCGGAGCCGCATGGCTTGCATCGATGGTCGCCTTCGGGGCCGGGGTTGGCGGGGCGGCTTCAGGTGCGAAGCGCCGCCAGTGATCCGCCACGAAGGCGGCCAGGAATTCCCGCCGGGATGGTTGTAAAAAAGAATAGCGATACAGGAGGGTTTTGAAGGCAATGCCCAGCGGGGCCCGGTTTAAAACCATGGGCTGGCGGGCGCAATGGCGGTAGAACTGCGCCAGCAGCGGCGCTTCGACGGAGTCGGCACCGTTTGCTTGCACAAGGGTTCGCAGGGTGGCCAGGCACTGGTTTTCCATCGTGGTCATCCGTTTCAGGTGTCGGGTTGTCTTCGAAAAGCAGCCGTCGGCGCCTATTTCAAGCCCTTGGCCGAATGGAACACCACCTGGTCGGCGATGAATTTGATATGGATGGTCTCATCCCCCTCGCCCCAGACGCAACTCTTGGTGCCGATGACATCGCTGGCTTCCTGGGGTTCCCCCAGGATATCCACCACCTCGTCATAGTCCATACCCACTTCGATCTTGTCATAATTTTCCTTGGTGACCTTGCTGCAGCCCACCGTCAGGACGGCAACGGCGATAAACAGGACCAGCGCGATTGCTGAAATACGTCGGGACATCATCAGGAACCTTTCTTCCACCAATTGAATGAAATCACGTCATGGAAAGGGTTGATCGGAGGCACCATAACCAATCGCAGGATGTTTCGCAACGGATTTTGCCATGGAAAACCGTGGCAGAGATGTCCCCGGATGGGAACGCGGAAGGGGGGTGTTGGTTTAGCGGAGGGGCGGCGCCGGTCATCCGAAACGCCCGGGTCCTTTTCAGGCGCAGGGTGTGCCGCGCATTTCCCAGTACCGACGCCGGTCGTCAGTGTGCCGTCGGTCGAGGCCGCTGCGGCGCTCACGGCCGCCATTGGCGAAATAGGCCAGGCTGTAAGACCGCCGCCGGTCAAACCCGGAGCGGCGATCGATCAGGCATACATGCCGTTTTTCATCCTCGATATCGCTGTCCGGCGGCCAGATGGTTCGACGGTCGCTCACGATGTCCTCCCGGTATCATCAGCATGGGGTTCGTATGGGGAAAAACAAGGGTTTGCCACCCGGCCCCGCAATTTTCAGACAAGAGGCCGCGCAAATGAGGGCAATATAAGGCGAGGTGAACGGTCGAGAGGCGGCGGCAATGGGTGCAGCAAGCTATACAAAAGTATAATATAGCGTTCGCAGGCCCTCGTCAAGCAAGGTCCTGGCGCGGTGTGGGGGGCTTTCGGCCCGAATTCCTGTGGCGGCAGTTATAGGCCCACCTTCTTTTTAAACGATGCCACCAACTGGTGGACGTCTGCCAAACATCATCGCCCCTTCGGATTCTTTAGAGCACAGTTGCAGCCGCCAGCCTTTTTTTCGGATGCTATTTTTTCATGAATAAGTGACCGGCCATTTCTGCGGAAATCATTTTCGATATCTCTTTTCGTGTATTCAAAGCAGTAACACACGAGATCATCATCATTGAATTCATTTTGGCCTGAAAATTTTGCGCTGATATCAATCAATTTTAATCCTGAAAGTTTTCCGGTTTATCGGAGCTTCTTTGAGCCGCCAGGCCGTCCTCTGCATCGCCTTTTTAGGCGACGCTTTCGCATGGAAGGGTACAGTTGATGATCAAATCTCTTGAATCCAGATCATTGATCGCCTTGTGGATCAGCTCTTCGGTCAAGGGCGCCCCAATCACGATCATATGGGAGGCACCATAGTGAAATGGCACCGCGGTGCCTTCGATCCAATCGCCGCAGTTGGCCACACCGACAGGGCTGAAGACGAAGCACCATCGTCACTCGCCGGTCTTCAGCACAACCACCACCTCGATCGCGGCGTGATCCTGAATGCTCAGGTCGTCCTCAATCGTGATGGATTCGATCTTGGCCATGGGGTCCGTTTCGCCGCCCGCCTTATGTTATTTTGTTGCTTAAAGACGGGCTAAGCTTATAGCTGAACACCAACAATTAAAATTGAAGATACGCCACCGGCTCTTTTTATTAAAGGAATTGTATCGTCTGGACCCAATTTTCAAACTCTCCGACAGCTATTTCGAAGTTTTCTGCTTTGCTCATGAGGCGTATCAAGTACATTTTTCCGCCGTATTGAAGAGCGTACAGTTTATGATTTATGTGAGCGCCACTTTTAGCCGTATGCTCTTCGATCAGCCAGTAAGCTTTTTCGCCACCGACTTCAGTCCATCCTTCTTTTTTTATTTCCATATTCTTCCACTTGTACTTTTTCTCGACAAAGTTCAGCCATTTGGCCGTTCGCTCATCCACGGCTTTGGTATTGCCGTCCTTTATGTCGGCAGCCCTGACGAAAAGCATTGCTTCAGGGGATTTCCGATTTGCCTTAAAAAAGTTGAACTTGGTCGGATTGCCGACCTTCCAGCCTTTTGGCAACTCCGAAAAAGTGATTTTTTGTGCTGGATATTCATGCCTGTCACCAGCAACAGCGGGAATGACAATTAAAGACGAGACAAACAGTAGTGTGGTCAAAATCCCAAAGGTACGAAACAGGTGTCGCATGATCGCCTCCAATCGTAAGTGTCCATCCAGGACAAGGATCGCATCTTAATTATTAATTATTTCCTTTTTTACCCGCCCGACCGTCTGCCTTAAACGCCGATTGCTTTCCAACTGATGTGCTAATAGGTTATAACGCATTGTAATGCCGGCACCGGAAATGCCGCCGAAAAACTTCCCCAGCCGGACATTGGATTCACCGCTCAAATCACGCGCCAAATAGATGGCCACGTCACGGGCGGCGTTCTTTTTACGCCCCTTTTGAATAAGCTCTTCCTTCCGGCAACTAAAGGCCTTGCTGACGCCTTCCACTATTTGTTCCGCTGACGGTTTCGGCTTCAACATTGCTGCCTGGGCAATTTCCTTGCCGAATTTCGACTGGGACAAATACGTTGTTTTTACCCAATTGACAAAATCGTCGCTGCCCAGCAAAAAGCCCCCGACCACGTTTCCGGAAGGATTCTCAACGGTATTCCAATCCTGAATCTCCACAAAGCGCCGGTAGTTGCGCATGGCAGCCTTGCGTTGCTTCCCGAACAGTGACAGCAGCCAGTCGGTTTTCAGCCATTCCGGCGGCGGGACCTTTCCGATAAACGCAGGATAGCTGCTCCAGGAATAGCCGCCAAGATTTTCCACCATATTGGCCCGCAAAGGATTTAAATGAATGTAGCGGGACAATTGTTTCAAATAAGCATCGGCATCCACCAGAATCGCCTTGTAGCGTCCCTGGAACACATGGCCTTGCCTCCGTCGTTTGCGGTTGAAATAGGTGGCGTAGCTGACGTTGATCCATTTGACGGTCTGGCTGAGGTTCGCGCGAGGGGTTTCGACCAGCAGGTGGTAGTGGTTGGTCATCAGGCAGTAGGTATGGATGCATAGATCAAAGCGTTCGCCGGCGGTTTCCAGGCACTCAAGAAACCTCTCGTGGTCGCGACCACTCTCGAAAATCGCATCTCCGGCATTACCGCGATTGATCACATGATAAAAAGCGCCCGGATACTCGATCCGTAAAGAGCGAGCCATACTTCAACCCCTCTGGAGCTATTGTAGGCCGCCATTTGCGGCAAATTGAGACTCTTCAGTACCTTGCTTGATCCGTTGTGAGGAAAGATACTGGCCGGCCAGCGACCGGCGCCGTATGGGAGGTAAATATGCAAGAAAAAGCTAAACGTCAATAATTAATATTTAAGATACGACCCCTATAGCTCTTCTGAACGTTTTCCGTTTTATCGAAGCGTCTTTTAGCCGCCAGGCCGTTCGCTGCATCGCCTAATTGGGCGACCCTTTCGGTTCTTTATTTATTCTTTGGCTACCAATTCCACACGCCGGTTCTGAGCCTTTCCCGTACCAGTTGTATTCGGAGCGACAGGTTTCGATTCTCCAAAGCCTTTTGTAGAAAGTCGGGAAGAAGATATGCCTGCGGAAATCAGATAGGCCTTTACCGATTCCGCACGCTTCTGTGAAAGTATTTGATTGTGCTGGATCTCTCCGTCTGAATCGGTATGCCCTTCAACAATCAAATGCATGTCTTTTTCAGAGCGAAGCATGGCAACAATTTTATCCAGTGTCGGCTTGGATTCATCCCGGATAACATCCGAATCGACATCGAAATTAATCCCGTAAAGCCTTACCCTTCCAGCTTCTAAAAGCTCTTTGGTCATCTGACCTTGGACACCTCCGGCCCAATGCGAACAGCCACCGACCGCTTGAGCGATTTTTTGGCCATCCCAGATGCTTCCCCGCTCATTTTCTCTCCCCTCGTACCACCAAAGCCCAAAAAATGTATCCCCTTTTGAATTAAATATCATGACAGCCGGCCCTTGCCCCTTTGTCTCTTTCCAGGTCAATCGCATGATATTCTTTTCTATCCCGCCATTCAACAAGCCCTGCTCATATTCGTAGCACCCCGTAACCGATGTCCCCTGTTGCCGAATATGAAAATCATTATAATTGGTTTTGTATGTTCCTGAAATATCGGGCAACTGCGTCTTGGTTAATTGCTTTCCATAAGCGCGAAAATCCATTAGTTCCGTATAATCGCTGGAACCATGGTTGTTCTTGACCGTCAACCGAAGCCATTTGCCGGATGTATCACTTGTCACAGGAAAACTTTGATGGTCTTTTTGATCAACTAGGGACACGCTCAAGATTTTTGTAAATCCTTCCGCCGCGCTATCATTCGAGAGTTCAATAGCGATATCCTTTGCACCACGTCCAGCGCCGTCAATGGATCCTGTATCAAATTCAACACGATCAAAAACGCTTTTCTCGGCAAGTTCAATAACACAAACATTATTCAGAATTTTTCCTTTATGGCAACACCAGCCGGATTTAGGGTCTTCGTCCATAATCCAATAATTTCCCCACTGCGAATCGTATCCCGCCCATTGCTTTACAAGCAATGCTCCTGAAGAAAAGGAGGCAAGGGAAATATCTGTCGGGCTATCATCAGAACAAAATCCAACGTTATAAAATTGAAATAGGATTGTAACCGATATGACAAACAATTTTTTCATCATTCTTGAACCCCCTGTTACATATTCCATTTGTCAATCGTATATGAGCAGACAGAAAGTCTCGGGGAGAGAGATAAATCGCTCATGCCTTGTTCGAAACTCAAATCAACCATTTCCGGACGAACACGCTTTGAATTTTCGTTATGCCGGCTTGGGGAAAATGCTGGTGATGCTTGAGGCAAAATCGGGTATTGTCCGTTCTGATCTAATGCTCATATACCTTGAAACGGGTTTTTGTCAATGGTTACATGGGGTTTGTTGGATAAGACATGCTGCCGTCGGCATGGCAACGGATGCCAAACTGGTGGTGGATAACTGTGTGGAAGTTATACTTGCAGGGTGAAGGGATGGTCCGGCCCGTGCAACCAAAGGCCTTTGCACGGGCCGGACCGAATTGTTTGGGGTGAACTATTGCCTTTTTAAAGCTTGTCGACGTTCGAGCTCAGGTAGTCCGCCACGCCACCGGCGTCCGGTTTCATGGCGGTTTCTCCCTTGTGCCAGCCGGCCGGGCAGACTTCCCCGTGCTGCTCGGTGTATTGCAGGGCGTCCACCATGCGCAGCATTTCGTCCACATCGCGGCCCAGGGGGAGATTGTTCACCACCTGGTGCTGGACCACGCCCTCCTTGTCGATCAGGAAGGAGGCCCGCAGGGCTACCCCGTCCGGGTGTTCGATCCCGTAGGCCCGGGCAATGTCATGTTTGACGTCGGCCACCAGGGGGAAGTCGATGGCCCCGATGCCCCCCTCCGCCACCGGTGTGTTGCGCCAGGCAAAATGGGTAAACTGGGAGTCGATGGACACCCCCACCACGGCCACCCCTTTTTCCGTGAACTGGTCCATGCGTTTGTGATGGGCCAGGATCTCGGTGGGGCAGACAAAGGTAAAATCCAGGGGATAGAAAAATATCACGACATACTGCCCGCGCAGGTCGGACAACTTGAAATGCTCTTCAATCACACCACTGGGCATGACCGCCGGCGCTTCGAAATCCGGCGCCGCTTTTGCGACCAGAACGCTCATAAAGCCCTCCTTTGTTGAATCAGGGTTGGATCAATACAACCGCTGACGTATGGCAACGGGTCCCTTCAGAATGCTCAAACTAATACCGGCCCGGGAAATGGCAACCGTTTTCTGTCGCGTGAAAGAAGGATACGTGCGAGATCCGGGAACCGGTCGAACCAGTCCTGTCAAACCGGGGTGAAGGGAGGGAAAGGGATTTGGATCCGAAAGGTTATTCAAAAGGGTTGAGACCAGACTGGCCGATCCCAACCCTTTAATCTATTGGCGGCAACCGCCTATTTCTTTTTCTTCTTGGCCGCCTCCATGGCCTCCTTCTCTTCAGCCGCGATGGTGTCCATGGCCGCGGCCGCACCGGCTTCCAGCACCCGGGCGGATTGCTCCGGGGTCAGTTTGCCGGGAGGGGTGTCGCCGGCCCGGGTGGTATTGGCCGGGGCGACATCCATCTTGTCGGCCAGTTCCGGGGCCAGATCCACGATGACCTTGCGGTGGGCGTATTTGATCCCCTTCGCTTCCAGGGCCTCGGTGATGCGGCGGAAGGCTTCCCGCCGGATAACGAAGTGGGTGCCAGGCCGGGCGGTAAACTTCACCCGGAAGGTCATCACCGAATCCCCCACGCTGCGCACCCCCTGGGACTTGACCGGTTTGATGAAATCCGAACCCAACTCCTCGTCCAGCAGCATCTTCTTGCCCACCTTCTTGATGATCTTGCGCACCTTCTCGATATCCGTGTCGTAGGGCAGCTGGAGATCGAACTTGACCACCATGCCGCCCCGCATGAAGTTGGTGATGGAGGCCAGATCCCCCAGGGGCACGATCTGGAGCATGCCCCGGTGGTGGCGTAGTTTGATGGTGCGCAGGGTGATCTGCTCCACCGTGCCGGAAACCCCGCCGGCCTGGAGGTATTCCCCCACCCGGAAGGCATCGTCCATCAGGAAGAAAATGCCCGAGAGGATATCGCGCACCAGCTTTTGGGCGCCAAAACCGATGGCCAGGCCGATCACCCCGGCGCCGGCCAGCAGGGGCGCGATGTCCACCCCGACGGAGGAGAGCACGATCAGGGTCGTCATCACCACAATGACCACCCCCAGAAACTTGCGCAGCATGGGCAGCAGGGTATGGGAGCGGTCCTGGGCCCCGCCGGCCCCCCACTCGTCGTCGTCATCCTTGTTCTCTTCCCCTTCGACAAAACCGCCTTCGGCCAGCTTGCGGCTGATGACCGCACTGATGAACTCCCAGGCGAGGTGAGCCAGCAGCAGGGTCACCAGGACATCGATGACGGCTCCCACCGCCTCTTCACCGAAGGTGATATGAAAACCCCAGATATCGAGAAACCAGAGCGCCACGGCGAGGAAGACCACCACCCGCACCACCCGGCTGGCAATATCGAGGTAGCCGTTGCCTTCTTCGGCGGGTGCTTCGGCGGCTTGCGCAACGGAGGGCTCGGATGTGAGATCTTCATCCTCTGGTGACGCCGCGTCGGAAGGCTCGGCCGACGTGCCCGCGGCGGCCGGCTTTTTCGAAAACACCGAGATGACGCACCACTGGGCGATACGATCCAACGCCAGGTAGATGGGCACGATCAGGAGGCTGAGGACAAACGTGCCTTCAAACTTCATTTCATCCACCGTCACCACCCGCCCCACGCCCAAAAGCCAGATCAGGCCGAGATAGGCCAGGGCCAGGATATGCCACATGGAAGCGAACTGCTCCCGGATCCAGGCCCGTTTTTCGCAGGCGATCTGACGCCGTCCGAGAATGTGCTGCTTCACGGCCTGGCGATTGCCCCAGACCATACCGGCAAACATCCCGAGAACCAGGGTACCCAGAAAAATGGCCAGCCAGATCTGGGTCAGCGGGTTGACCTCGAGGTGGAGGAAAAGCAGCTCCAGAACCCAGCCCACGCCGATAATCGTCACCATCAGGCGCAAGCGGCGATGCAGGTACTGCGCCACCTCGCAGGAAATGGGAATCAGGCGGAGCTTGATATTCCGGGGGGAGAATACGAGTCGCAGCACGAGGGCGCACACCCGAATGATCACCGTGGCCAGCATGAAGGCCAGGAACAGCAGGCGCATGTTGCGGTCCTGGCGGTCCATCGCCAGGGAATAGACCACCATCGGTATGACCGCGAAGACCAGCAGGCCCAGCAGCTCGGGAATGGCGTTGACCAGGGCCCCCCAGAACCGCAGGATGCCCTCCATCCCGGGCATGGTCTCGATGCGTTCCTTCAACCCGGCGGTGAGACGCAAAAACGTTTTTTCGGCGGCCCAGCCCAGGGCCAGAAAGCCCAGGGCGATCAAGATCATGACCATCAGGCGCCCCAGGCCTTCGAAGTCGGTGAGGCGCTGCACGGCCGCATTCAAGTTGCCGGGGACGGCCGGAAGCGCCATGATCAGCCGGTAGCCGCGGTTGATAAACAGATGGGTGCCATCCTCGATGCCGCGGATAACACCCTTCAAGCCGCCCACCTTTTCGGGCGCATCCTGCGCCTGAGCGGCCGCATCCGCCTGGAGCTCCGCCATCAAAAGGCGCCGCACCTGGTCGTCACTGAGCTGGGCCATCAACGCGTTGATATCCTCCGCCTGCAGGTTTTCAGGCAGGGCCACGCCCTCCTCGGCCGCCTCCCCGTTGCCACCACCTGTCTTGGTCAGCAGCATGGGATTCAGGGCGAAGGCCTGGGACGTCATCAGGAACAAACAGACCATTGCGATAGCCAGGAGATACTTTTTCATAGCGGAGCCCCCGTTACGTTGTGGCTGGTCATCGCCGGTGCGGCGACCGGCCGCCCCGTTGGCGTCTATAATTTGGATCTGGAAAATAAAGGAAAGGTTTGTTCAGATGTAGCGAATCCGAACAAACCTTTAATAGATTCAAGCCATTATTTCAAGAGGAGTTGTGCGGGTCAATCGTCCTGGTCCTCTTCGATCATGTCGCAGGTCATCCAGGAGCCATCATACACCGTGACGGCGCATTCGAGTTCACTGCCGGTATCGTTGTGAGAATTTTCCATAATGCTATCTCCCTTCCAAGGGTGTTCAGGGCACGAGCGCCCTCTACATGCTAAAAGGTGCGATTCCTTTTCTTGATGGTCCCGTAGAAAGTAGTTTATCCGTCATTCCGGACTTGATCCGGAATCTCTACGTCCCTGTTATCAAAAGATTCCGGCTTTCGCCGGAATGACGTCGAAAAGGGATAAGAGAATAAACCTACCAGGGACCTTCACCCAAAATGGTGAATGTAAAATACAGGCTAAGTCGACTTTGCCGGATGTAAAGCCGGCCGCTTCCCCCGCCCCTTGTTCAGGCCGCCGAAAAGCCCTATAGTGAGGGATGCATCCACCACGGGGGAATCCATTCATGCGCCTCGGAGGGACCATAACCCAACTGCCGCCGCAGCCGCCGGCCGGCCTGTGGCTGAAAACCCCGGCCGCCCCGGAGAAAGGCGACGGCACCGCTCCGGCCGGCGAGGCCCGGGAAAAAGCGGAAGAAGAGCGCCTCATTCTTTGCCGGGAATGCCTCTTCCCCATTGCCCGGGAAGAAGAACAAGGCGACATGGCGGGCCAATTCAAGCATACCTTCGCCAACCCCGCCGGCATCGTGTTCACCATCGGCTGTTTCCAGGCGGCCGACGGATGCGCGCCCGTGGGGCCGGCATCGGATGAATTCACCTGGTTTCCTGGTTTTGCTTGGCGGGTGGGGGTTTGCCGGGGCTGCCTCGCCCACCTGGGATGGCTTTTTACCGCGCCCTCGGGGGCGTCATTCTGGGGGCTAATCCTGGACCATTTGATTTTTCCCACCTAGCCCGAGGTTTTGCGTAAAACCTATCGTGCCGAAAAAATTTAATACAAAAACCAGGATAGCGGGAAAGCGTCCGACCTCACAGGGCCAGGGACATCAGTTTCAGCCTGTCCTTGAGCACCAGGGGGCAGGCGTCCACCTTGTCCCCGATCTGCCGGAACAGCCGGGTCTCCATGGCGGGATTTCTTTCCTGATCGTGGTAGGCAAACAGATAGCGGCTGAACTCGTATTTGTTCGGAAATTCCCAGTCGGTCTCGAATTGGGTGGTTTTCACCACCGACAGCCCGCTCGCCGCAAGGGCGGCCTGGGCCGCTTCCAGTTCCGGCGTTTCGTCCCGGAAGCAATGGAAAAGCAACTGCACCTCGCCATCGACGGCCGGTTCCATGACCAGGATACGGCCGTCGGGCCGCACCACCCGCCCGGCCTCTTGCAGGGCCCGGCGGCTATCCTGGTGGTGCAGGGACAGGGTAAAGAGGAGGGTATCGAAACTGCGGCCCGGAAACGGCAGCTGTTCCCCGGAGGCGGCCGCAAAAACCACGCCGTCGATCCTGCCGGCCGCCTGGCGCAAGGCCTCTTCACCGGGGTCCACCGCCGCCAAAACCCCGGCCCGGGCCGCCAGGGTGCCGGTCACGCGCCCATCCCCGCACCCGATCTCGAGTATCCGGGGCCCGTCAAACACCCCGAAGGCCTCGAGGTTGCGAAGTTCCAAACCACCGGCATCCATTTTCATAATGAGTGTATTCCTATTCTTAAGCGGTCCTAAATAGGTCGAAACACCCCTTTCGACGTCATTCCGGCGAAAGCCGGAATCTATTGATATCAGGGGCATAGAGATTCCGGATCAAGTCCGGAATGACAATCGTAGGATACTATGGATTTAGATCAAAGCAGCCCTTAGGCCACAAAAGTTTTGCGCGCATCCACCGCGGGGTCGTAATAGGTGATACGCGCGGCGTAGCCCTTCAAGTCCACGTGCAGCGTCGTCGCAAACCGGCCCTTGCGCCAGGTGAGCCCCACCTGATCCTCGGGGGTCGCTTCGATCCTGAAATCCCCGTTGAAAGCCGGGTAGTAGGAGCGGAAGGTCATCAGGCGCAGCAGGCGCTGGACCACCGGCCGCTGCATCTCCTGTTCGATCTCGTCCAGGTCGTAGGCGTGGCGGTTGATGTCCCGCCCGTTTTTGGTCCGCTCCACCAGCTCGATATCGTTCCGGCCGGCCAGCAGCCCGACATAATAAACCTGGGGAATGCCCGGGCAGAAAAACTGGATGGCGCGGGCCGCCAGGTAGGAATCGTCGTTGTCTTCTAGGGCCGAATAGTAGGTGCAGTTCACCTGGTAGATATCCAGGTTCTGGTAATCCTCGCCCGAGTAGATGCGCTTGATGTTGGAGCCCTTTGCGTAGAGCCCCTCGATGGTGCGGTCGATGTCCGCCTGGGGCATCAAATCGGCCACATCCACGACCCCCAGGCCGTCGTGGGTGTCCAGGGTGGTGATCTGTTTGCGGGGGCAGATGCGCAGCCATTCCAGCAGCTGCCGGTTGGTATGATGGTAGAGGGTGTGCAGCATGATCATGGGCAGGGCGAAATCGTAGGTCCAGTAGTCCTGCTCGGCCAGTTTGAGCTGGTAGCGATGGTGTTCGTGCACCTCCGGCAGCACCTCGACGTCGAAGGGGGTGGTGAAGCCCTTGATCCATTCCAGGAGTTCCCAGGTTTCCGGCTCCAGAAAAAAACAGTCCGTCCCCAGCTTGAACGTCGTATAGGCGAAGGCATCCAGCCGGATCATCTTCGGCCGGCTGCGGGCCAGCCGGATCAGGAAATTGCGCACCACTTCCCGGGTCACCGGCGAGCGGTAGTCCAGATCGATCTGCTCGTAATCGAAGGTGCACCAGATCTTTTCGCGGGAGCCGTCCGGCCGCTGGATTACGGTATAGGGCGGCCGGGGTTTGCGGGTGTAGACTTTGGCCAGATCGGCTTCGGGCAATTCCCCGTCCGGACTGAGCTTCCGGAAGCTGAGAAACATATCGGCATAGGCGCTGTCGTCCCCATTCTCCATGTAATCCTGGAAAAACACTGACTGGCGGGAGATATGGTTGACCATGAAATCCACAATCAGGTCGAAATCCCGGCCGATGTGTTCGACATCCTCCCAGGTGCCGAAGGTCGGGTCCACCTCATCGTAGGTCAGGGGAGCGAAACCGCGGTCGGCCGACGAAGGGTAAAAGGGAAGGATGTGAACGCCGCCGATGGCGTTGCGCAGATACCGGCGCAGCACATAATGCAGTTCCAGGAGATTGGTCCCCAGGGAATCGGGATAGGTAATCAGTTGGACTTTGTTTTTGATCGTCATTTGGCCGCCTCGGCTTTTTCGAAAAATCGATATTTGCGCAGCCCGTCCAGAATGCCGCCGGCACAGGACTTTTTGGCAAAATAAACATGCTTGCCCTTGCGCAGGACGTCAAGCTCCGGGCTGTAATTGGCCACCACGACGGCCGAAGGCTCCCCGCGCAGCATCTCCTCGTCGTTGCCCGAGTCGCCGCACACGATGATATGCCTGAGGGGGATGTCCCACTTGTAGGCCAGAAACCGGATGGCTTTGCCTTTGGATGCCCGGTAGGGAAGGATGTCCAGGTACTGGTCATGGGAATAGACAAGGTTGTATTTGCACTTGCTGTTGAGCAGACGGTTATGGATTTCCGCCAGGCGGTCTTTGCCGGGATCCATGTAGTAGCTGATTTTAAAGCGACGCTGGGTATCGTCTTCCTGGTCGCTCAAATACGGCAGGCCCTGCAGGACCCGACGAATCTTTTGCGGCTCCCACTTGGCGGCAATATGGGACTCCCAGCTGCGGCTCTGCTGCAGGTGCGGCCCGTAATAGATTTCCGCGCCCACGGAAGTGATCAGGAGGTCGACCCCCGTGACCCCGTGATCTTCCAGGTGCTCCCGGGCGGATTCGATGGTGCGCCCGGTGGCCACGACGAAACCGACCGTGGATCGATGGGCCTTCAGTTCCGCCAGCAGATCCGCCAGATGGGTGTTGTCTTCCCCGATCAGGGTATGGTCGATGTCGGTGACAAAAAGGGAATTCAGGCCTGTCAGGCGCCGCCCGATGGCATCCGTGGGTCTGGCCGCCTTCATATCGGCTGTGTCCGCCGCGGCCACGAGTTTTTCCGCGCGCTGCATGTACTGCCGGGCATGGCTCTCCCAGGTGTAGTGCTCCCGCACGTTCATGATGCCGTTTTTGGAAAAGCGCTCCCATTTTTCCCGGTCGGCGACAATGGTCTTCAGCGCACCGGCAATTTGTCCCGGCCGGGAAGGATCCACCAGAATGCCGTTCCGGCAGTTGTCGACGATATCCTTGGGGCCGCCGTCGTTCGTCGCCACGATTGGCAGACCGGCGGCCGACGCTTCCAGGAGCGTCAAACCAAAGGGTTCGGTCAGGGCCGGGTTTACGAACACGCCGCCCTTCGCGGCGGCAATCCGGTAGAGTTCCGGAACTTCCGACTCGAAATCGTGCTTCTTGGGAATGGCCATCTTGCCGTAGAGATCATAGCGATCCAGCCGCAAGAGCATTTCGGTGAGAACTTCCCGCTCATTGTCTTCCATGGTTTCGATATTCTTGCGGATGCCGGCGAAAACCGCCAGGTTGGCCATGGCCTGCAGATCCAGGTCTTCACCGTAGGCCCGCACCAGCCCGGAGATATTCTTGCGCTTGTCCGGACGGCTCAAGGCCAGGATGAGGGGCTTGTCCGGATGGAGAAAAAAACGGTTCAACTCCTGCAGCACCGAAGCCCGGGCAAACATGGCGGCTTCGTCTTTGTCGCCCTGGGACACCATGTCCCGGTAATAGGGGTAGAAACGCTCCACGTCCAAACCCGGGGGGATGACGGCAAACACCGGGCGGCCGTTGTTGCGGTAGAGGCCGTACTGTTCATCGATCTCCTGGCGCGTGCTGGTGACGATGAGATCGGCCTGGTTCAGCAGCTCTTCCTCCACGGCGATGCGGTGGTCGATCTTGTAGCGCCGGTTGAGATCGGCCTCCCGAATCCCGTCGTCAAGCAGCTTCTGCTTTTTGACGCGCCCCAGGGAATGCCCCGTAAAAATGAAGGGCACGCCAAAGAAACGGGCCAGTTCCATGGCCACATAGCCGGCATCCGGGTAATGCCCGTGGACGACATCGGGAATGGCCCGTTCGCGTTTGATGAATTTGACGGTTTTGTCCACGAATTCGTCCAGATGCGGCCAGAGTAATTCTTTGCGTAAATACTTGCGCCCCCCGCACTGAATGCGGACGATACGGAACTTGTCATTCACGGTTTCGATGGGAACGGCATAATCGTCCGACACGCTCTTGTCGCCGATCAGCCGGGTGAACAGATCGATGCGGCCGACGGCCTCCATGCTGCTGAGCTGACGGGCCAGCTCCAGCACATAGGTCACCTGGCCGCCGGTGTCGGCATCGCGCCCCATCTCCAGGTTTTCCGCGCGGATCAGTCCGTGAAGGCTGAACATCTGGATATAAAGGGGTCTAGTCATGGTTGCCCCCGGTGGCCATGATGGCCCGGATAGGGTCATAGAAATCCGGCGTTTCCGCCACCGCCCCCGGCAGACCGCATATGGCGGTGGCCAGTGACTGGGCTGTAGCCAGAAGGCGCCCGGCCGGCCATTGGTGCAGATAGCCGATGGCCAGCATGGCGGCGAAGGCATCCCCGGCACCGACGGTGTCCCTGATGGGGACATCCCGGTCCGGTTGGATGTCGTGCCGGGTATGCCCCCAGAAGAGGGAGCTGCCGCGTTCCGCCCGCGTGAGCGCCACCATTTCGATGGCGTAACGTCCCATGAGGACCTCCACGGCCGCCGCGCCCCTCTCTTTTATGGCGAGCATGGCGGTCAGGGCGGCCAACTCGTCTTCGTTGAGTTTGAGAATGTCCGCCGCCCGGAGGGAATGATCGAGGCTGTCGGCATTGAAACAGCCCGGGCGCAGGTTGATGTCGAAAAGGCATTTGGTTTCGGCCGATCGGCGGCCCAGAAGCCGGCTGACGGTTCGGGCCGCCGCCGGTGTGCGCTGGATCAGGCTGCCGAAGTAGATCAGGCGGCAGTCACCCGCCACAAACTGCTCCAGGGACGGCGTCGGTACGATAAAATCGTAGGCCACGCCGGGAAGGATATCGAACTGCGGCCCGCCCCGGGCATCGACGGTTACCTGCACTCGGCCGGTGGGGTGCTCGGCATCGGTTTGCAGATCGTCCACCGGGAATTCACGCGACGATAAAAAATCCAGCACGGCCCGCCCCTCGGCATCATTCCCGATACGGCTCAAAAACCGCACCGGGCCATCGAGGCAGTGCAGATGGAAGGCAAAGTTGAAAGCGGCCCCTCCCAGGCGGCGCCCTTCCGGGAATATATCAAAGAGAATTTCTCCGATGGCGAGTATCAAAACCAGCGTCCTTTCCAAAAAGGCTCCGGCAGAATGCATCCGTCCTGTTCGCTCAAGCGAAGCCATGTAAACGGGAAAATGTCGGCGGGTATCATTCGCTGCCGAAGAGCGCTAAAACGCCATCCGGCAAACCCGACCTGTCGTGTGGTGTGATTGCGGATCGAACCAGTTGATCTTGCAAGGCAGTTCAGGAAGCATAATGGGGTGGCCGACAAATGTCAAATGCGGTGCAATGGAACCGGCCGCCCGGGGCTGTTCGTCCCGGGCGACCGCTTACCGGTACTGCGGGGGGGGGGGTAAAATAATACTATAGCAGCAGCTTGGAAATGATTTCGTTCATGATCTCGGTGGTGCCGCCCCCGATGGTGAGCAGCCGGTTGTCCCGGTACAGGCGCTCCACCAGGTAGCCCCGCATGAAGCCGAAGCCGCCGAAGATCTGGACCGCATCGTAGGTCACGCGGTTGCTGACGCTGCAGGCGAAATTCTTGGCCATGGAGACTTCCTTGACCTGGTCGATGCCGGCATCCATGCGGGCCGCCACCCGGTAGGTGTACTCCCGGCTCACCTCCACCAGGGTGGCCAGCTCGGCCAGCTTGTGGCGGGTCACCTGGAAGCCGGCCAGGGGTTTGCCGAAGGCCTCCCGCTCTTTGGCGTAGCGCAGGGCCTCGTCCAGGGCCAGTTGGGCCGTCATGTTGGCCATGATGGAAAGGGACAGGCGCTCGGCCTGGAAGTTCTCCATGATGATGTAAAACCCCTGGTTTTCTTCCCCGATCCGGTTGGCCACCGGCACCCGGCAGTCGTCGAAAAAAAGTTCGGCCGTGTCCGAGGCCCACCAGCCCATTTTGCGCAGTTTGTTGGAGGTGGTAAACCCCGGGGTGCCCTTCTCGATCACCAGGAAACTGATGCCGTGGGCCCCTTCTTCCCCGGTGCGCACGGCACAGGTGACCTGGTCGGCCCGGCACCCGCTGGTGATGAAGGTCTTGCTGCCGTTGACCACGTAGTCGTCGCCGTCGCGCACCGCCGTGGTCTGCAAACGGGCCACGTCGGAGCCGCCGCTCGGTTCGGTAATGCCCAGCGCGGCGATCTTCTCCCCGGCCAGGACAGGCTTGACAAAGCGCTCTTTCTGTTCGTCCGTGCCGTGGCGGATGATAGGCGGGATGGCGATGTCCAGCGATCCCAAACCGGCCACCAGGCCGCCGGACCCGGAGCGCATGAGCTCTTCGCTGGCGGCCACCTTGAAAAAGATGTCGCCGGGCGTGCCCCCCAGCTCCTCCGGATAGCCGATCCCCAGTATGCCCACCTCACCGGCCTGGCGGTAGAGATCGACGGGAAACGCGCCCTGCTCCTCCCATTCGTCGATATACGGTAAAATCTCCTTCTTGACAAAATCCCGCACCGACCCGCGCACCATCTCGTGGGCTTTGGAAAAGTATTCCTGGCATCCAGCCCGGGCATTGAATTCAAGCGCCATGGCTTTCCCCTATTCATTAGATTTGGAGCAATTTGTGCTTTATTTAGAACCGGTATCGTGGACCTTCAGAAGGTGTAGATTTTGATTCGGGCCAAGGCCGCAGCCATTTGGCAACCGCAGGCGTAGTCCACTACGTCGAGGATTGCCAAATGGCGAGAACGCCGGCCGGGATCAAAAGATGCGCCTTCTGAAGGTCCACTAATCCATGGGAACCGGCGGCAAGACGAGCGCCGTCCCCTCCGCCACCAGCTTCTCATCCTGATTCGTCCAGGTCAGCACCATGCGCACCCAGCGCTTCTCTTCCAGTTTTTCCGTCACTTCGGCCGTAGCCGTGATCGTATCGCCGAAATACGTCGGCGCCCGGAAGCGCGTGTTGATTTCCAGAGCCACCGTGCCCAGCCCGGGCAGTTTCATGCCCAGGACCGGGGCAATCAGGCACTGGGGCAGGGCCCCGTGGGCAATCCGTGTGCCGAAGGGGGTCTGCTTGGCGAATACTTCATCCACGTGCATGGGATTGAAATCCCCGGAGATCCCGGCAAAAAGATAGACGTCGGTCTCGGTGATGGTCTTGGTGAAGGAAGCCGACATGCCCACTTCCAGCTCATCATAGGTGTAACCCATGGCGGCGGTCGCCTTGCGCACGGGACGGAAGCAGGCAATGTCCATGATGGTAGAGGTGGGCTTGCGGGCGAATTCGGCTTTGACCCGCAGGCCGGTTTTCATCTCACTCGGCCCCACACCGCGCACCACGTGCACCAGGGGGGTGTCCGCCTCGTCCAGCTTGATCAGGGCCTGGATATAGGGCGGCGGAAAGGGCTGGTGGGGCTCGGCGTAACGAATCACGGTAAACCCCGTCACCGTGCCGGTGGACTTCAATTCCACCCAGTTGTCCGCGATGGGTTTAAAGCAGCGCTCACAGGTGGAGCGCGGGGGCACGTACACCTTGTCGCAGGAGGGGCAGCGCACCCCCTGGATCTTTTTTTCCTTCTCAAGAGCCGTCAGGAACCGGCTGCCGGTCTGGCCGGCAAAATACTGGTAGGGCAGGGCCAGTTTGCCTTCAACCACGAAGCAGTCTTCTCTTCCGCTATCCATAGGTTTCTCCCTTGCTTGGCGACCAGCGGCAAACCGCTGGCCGCATCACTGCCTGCGCAGGCTATTCGATAATTTCAAAATATTTGATGTCCGTGATCGCGCCGACCCGTTTGTCGTTCCAGACCGGCCGCACACGGGCCCCCCGCTTGACCTTGTCGAAATCGGTCATTTTGAGCTCGTGCCAGAGGGTCTCGTGATCCTTGCAGCCATCCAGCAGGAAATGGGCCGAGATATAGGGGGTCTCCCGGGTTTCACCGGTCAGGGGATCCGGGCTGGCGTAGTAGGTGATGTCCGGCGTGGCGATCACGCCCTCCGGGCCCACTTCCACCCATTCCGTGGCCCGCACCCGGCATTCGGCGCAAACTTCCCGCGGCGGCAATTGCAGGCGGCCGCATTGCGGACATTTGTTGGCCAGGATGCGTTTTTCCTTGAAGGCATTCAGGAACTTGCCCATCACCGGTCCGGTGGCAAACCGCTGGGGGATGGAGAGCACCTGATTGAGACGCACCAAGGGCTCGGCTTCCTCTTCTTCGGCCGCGGCCGAGGGCGCCTGGTATTTCTTGAAAAACCGGGTGGCCTTGGTCAAGAGCCCCATGTCCCCTTCCACCTTCAGGCGGCCGGAGGTAAACGCCGTCATCCCGTCGAGCTTGCCCAGGGTGATGGCGATCCAGTCCTTGGCCGACACCGTGGTGGTCACCTGGGGATCGTGGAGGCCCTCCAGCACTTTCACCGTGCCGTCATTGGCCGCCACCGTCCACTCGCCGCCCCCCGTGCCGGTGACGATGTAGCCGTAGTTGGCCGTCACCCCGGCCACGCCGTCGGGGTTCACCCGGCTTTCCATGGTGCCGAAGATGTCCGCCACCGTCACTTCCGGGGCGGCGGCCGGCGGCTGGTATTTCTTGAAAAACTGGGCCGCTTTGGTCAGCAGGCCCATGTCGCCTTCCACCTTGAGTTTACCCGACGTAAAGGCGGTCATGCCGTCCAGCTTGCCCAGGGTGATGGCGATCCAGTCCTTGGCCGTACAGGTGGTGGTGACGGCCGGTTCGTGCAGCCCCTCTTTGACCTGCACCGCACCGTCGGCCACGCACACGGTCCATTCGCCGCCGCCCGAGCCGGTGAT
>Ga0207831_100075_pt1 | contig 138128 bp, 128 predicted proteins | sample TtanPargueraPR_7_FD_187741 | JGI IMG/M metagenome (GOLD analysis project Ga0207831, IMG submission 187741) | Aerobic enrichment media microbial communities from Bioluminiscent Bay, La Parguera, Puerto Rico - Tt and M1 (2) (SPAdes) | ecosystem: Environmental > Aquatic > Marine > Unclassified ...
TTCGCCTGACGACCATAGCGAGCGTGAACCACCTGATCCCATGCCGAACTCAGCAGTGAAACCGCTCAGCGCCGATGGTAGTGTGGGGTCTCCCCATGTGAGAGTAGGTCATCGTCAGGCACTTATTCAGAAACCCCAGCCCATGGCTGGGGTTTCGTCGTTCCAGGGGTCTCCCCATGGCCCGTTTGTCGGGAACAAACGGGAACCGCTTCAGCGGGCCCGAAGGGCGAGTCTCAGGATGAGACGAGTAAAGTAGCGGAGCGCCGCCCGGATCATCGACAGGCACTTATTCAGAAAAGCCCCGAGCATCGTGAGATGCTCGGGGCTTTTTGCTTTCGGGGTGTGCGGAAACGGGGGTGCGGGGCGCGGTTTCTGGGCAGTTACGTTTCCGGGGTGACGCCGCATCCGATAGAATGAGGGTTTTTCCGGTCCGGGATCCCACGCATGACCATCGGTGACCTCATCCGCCTGCTCGGCGACGGCGAGTTCCACTCGGGCGAGCAGCTCGGTGAACAGCTCGGCGTGTCCCGTGCTGCGGTATGGAAGCAGCTACGCAAGCTCGAGTCCCTGGGGATCACCATGGAGGCGGTCAAGGGACAGGGCTATCGACTCGCCGAGCCCCTGGAGCTCCTCGACGGCCCGCGCATCATCGCGGACCTCTCGCACCAGGCGCGTACTCATCTGACCCGGCTGTTCGTCGAGGAGACCCTGCCATCCTCCAATGCCTTCCTGCGCGAGCGCTTCGAGCAGGGAGCAGGGCACGGCGAGGTATGCCTGGTGGAGCAGCAAAGCGCCGGGCGTGGCCGCCGTGGACGCGTCTGGTCCACCCCCTGGGGCCGCAGCCTGATGCTCTCCATGGGGTGGCGGGTGGAGTCTGGCATCGCGGCCCTGGAGGGGCTGAGCCTTGCCGTGGGGGTGGTGTTGGCCCGGGTACTGGAGAGTCATGGGGTGTCACCGCTGCTCAAGTGGCCCAACGACGTCCTCCTGGCGTTGCCCGACGGAGGGTACGGCAAGCTGGCGGGTATCCTGGTAGAGGTCAGCGGTGACGCCTCGGGTCCCTGCGAAGTGGTGATCGGCATGGGGATCAATGTCTCCCTGCCCGAGAGCTTTCGCAGCACCCTGGAACAGCCGGCCGCTGCCATCGAGGATCAGGCTGCCGGCGTGTCCCGCAATGCCCTGGCGGTCGACCTGCTGGAGGCGCTCCTGCCGCTGGTGGCGGAATTCGAACGCGGTGGCTTTGCACCCTGGCGCGACGCCTGGAACGCGCGGCACGCCTTCGCCGGACGCGAGGTGGATGTGCTGAGCGGCACTGCACAAGAGGTGGCGGTGGCCGACGGTGTCGATGGCTCCGGCAACCTGGTGGTGACCCAGGAGGGGCGGCGTCGCTGCCTGGCGGGTGGTGAAATCAGCCTGCGTGTGCGCTCATGATCCTCGATCTCGATATCGGCAATACCCTCTCCAAGTGGCGTCTCAAGGATGTCGACAGCAGCGAGATCCGCTCACGTGGTGCGGTGTGGACCCGGGAGGAGTGGCGGCCGGGTGCCGATATTCCCAACCTCGATGTGGTCGAGTCGGTGCGTATCTCCAGCGTGGCGCGACGCAGCGTGCTCGAGGAGACCGTTCAGCTGCTGCGCCAGCGCGTGGGGGCCGTGCATGTGGCACACTCGAGCCCCGAGGCGCTGGGCGTCACCAATGGCTACGAGGAACCCGAGCGGCTGGGTGTCGATCGCTGGCTGGGGGTGCTGGCCGGTTACCAGCTGGTGGGAGGCTGCTGTGCGGTGGATTGCGGCAGTGCCATTACCATCGATTTCGTGCTGCCCGGCGGTCGCCACCTGGGGGGGTATATCCTGCCGGGGCTACGCCTGATGAAGGAGAGCCTCAAGCTGGGTACGCGCAACGTGGCTATTGATCCCGACAGCGAGCCGGAAGAGCTGCTGGTACCCGGCCGACGCACGGTGGAGGCGGTGAATCATGGCATCTATATGGCGGCGGTGAGCGCCATCAATCGTGTCTACGCCGAAGTCTGTGACAGCGAGGGGGTCGCGCTGCCGTTGATGCTGACCGGTGGTGACGCTCGGGTGGTCTCCCGCGGTCTCCAGGTCCCCCACGCGGTCTGGCCCGACATGGTCTACGGGGGGCTGGAGGCCAGTTTTCCGTTGACCGCCGCGGAGCGAGCAGGGCGCATGGCAGGGGCTCCCCGCGTGCCGACACCTGTGGCACTGGAAAAGATTCGCGCCGGGCTTGCATTCTCCATGCTGCTTTGACACAATGCGCCGCGTTCCGAGGCGAAGGGCAGCGCTGCGAGTGGTGCTCCTTCGAGGCTGAAGAAGCTGATAAAACAGCGACTTGACAACCGGAGCAGCGGTGTTAAGATATGCCGCCAGTTGGAGGGGTTCCCGAGTGGCCAAAGGGAGCAGACTGTAAATCTGCCGCGAAAGCTTCGAAGGTTCGAATCCTTCCCCCTCCACCAGAATCAGGCGCGATGAAATTGATTCAGATGGCATCGCAGCCGTGAAGAGTGGGTAGGCGGGCATAGTTCAATGGTAGAACCTCAGCCTTCCAAGCTGATGATGCGGGTTCGATCCCCGCTGCCCGCTCCAGCATCTCAAGATGCACAGGTTAGGCTCATGTAGCTCAGGGGTAGAGCACACCCTTGGTAAGGGTGAGGTCGACGGTTCAAATCCGTCCATGAGCTCCACATTGAAAAGGCGAGCCTAGGCTCGCCTTTTCTCTTTCTCGCCGCTGGGTCGATCATGGTGGCGAGAGGGGTTGCCAGGCGAAGCGGCTTTCGCTATGATGGCGCCCGCTGTTGAAGGCCGCCTGCAAAGGGCGGAGCAAGGCAGATACAGGCCAGTAGCTCAATTGGCAGAGCAGCGGTCTCCAAAACCGCAGGTTGGGGGTTCGATTCCCTCCTGGCCTGCCAGCCTTCCCCAGGCTGGCGCGTTCCCAGAAGATTTCACGTTTCGATTGCCGCGCTCTGAGGAGTCTCGTTTTTATGAAACATAACGCCGAGGTGCAGGAGTCGCGCCACGACGGGCTCAAGTGGGCGGTTGTCGTCACTCTGCTGGTCCTGGCCGTGGTAGGCAACACCTACTTCGCTGATCAGGCCCTGCTCTACCGCGTACTGGGTGTCGTGGCGCTGAGTGCGCTGGCCGCTGTGGTGGCGTTTACCACTACCAAGGGCCGCGAACTCGCCGAGCTGGCCCGTGCCGCCAAGAAAGAGATTCAGCGCGTGGTATGGCCGACTCGGCCCGAGACCATCCAGACCACGGTCATCGTGCTGGTCGCCGTGCTGGTGGTCGGCCTGATGCTGTGGCTGATCGACACCCTTCTTGGCTGGGCGATGTCCGGCGTTATCGGTTAGGAGCCCCCATGTCCAAGCGTTGGTATGTCGTTCACGCCTACTCCGGCTTCGAGAAACATGTCATGCGCTCCCTCAAGGAGCGCGTGAAGATGTATGGCATGGAGGACCGCTTCGGCGAGATCCTGGTGCCGACCGAGGAAGTCGTCGAGATGCGTGATGGCAAGCGCCGCAAGAGCGAGCGCAAGTTCTATCCCGGCTATGTGCTGGTCGAGATGGAGATGGATGACGAGACCTGGCACCTGGTCAACGAGACCCCCCGCGTGATGGGGTTCATCGGTGGTACCAAGGAGAAGCCGGCGCCCATCACCCAGAAAGAGGCTGACGCCATCCTGCGCCGTGTCCAGGATGGGACCGACAAGCCCAAGCCCAAGACCCTGTTCGAGCCGGGTCAGTCGGTGCGCGTCATCGATGGCCCCTTCGCCGATTTCAACGGCGTCGTCGAGGAGGTCAACTACGACAAGAGCCGCGTTCAGGTCAGTGTGCTGATCTTCGGGCGCTCGACACCTGTCGAACTGGAATTCGCGCAGGTCGAGAAAGAGTAATCCTCGACCGAAGCAGGCAGGGCCGCTGCGGCGGCCGCAACACCGGGGAGCCGCAAGGCGTTATTACCCAACTGGAGTCCTATCATGGCCAAGAAAGTACAGGCTTACATCAAGCTGCAGGTCGCAGCTGGTAAGGCCAATCCGAGTCCCCCCGTGGGTCCCGCGCTGGGTCAGCACGGCGTGAACATCATGGAGTTCTGCAAGGCGTTCAACGCCGCGACCCAGGAGATCGAACCGGGTCTGCCCACTCCCGTGGTGATCACCGTCTATTCCGACCGCAGCTTCACCTTCATCACCAAGACCCCGCCCGCGGCGGTCCTGCTGAAGAAGGCGGCTGGCATCAAGTCCGGCTCCGGTGAGCCGAACAAGAACAAGGTCGGTACCGTGACCCGTGAGCAGCTCGAAGAGATCGCCAAGACCAAGGAGCCGGATCTGACGGCTGCCGATCTCGACGCCGCGGTGCGTACCATTGCCGGTAGTGCCCGCAGCATGGGCCTGAACGTGGAGGGTCTCTGATCATGGCCAAGCTGTCCAAGCGCGCACAGATGATTAGCGAGAAGGTCGACTCCACCAAGGTCTACTCTCTCGAGGAAGCCGTGGCCCTGCTCGCCGAGCTGTCCACGGTCAAGTTCAAGGAGTCCCTGGACGTCGCCATCAACCTGGGCGTCGATCCGCGGAAATCCGACCAGGTGGTTCGCGGCGCGACCGTGATGCCCAACGGTACCGGCAAGGACGTTCGCGTCGCCGTGTTCACCCAGGGCGCCAACGCCGACGCTGCCAAGGAAGCCGGTGCCGATATCGTTGGCATGGACGACCTGGCCGAGCAGGTCAAGAAGGGCCAGCTCGACTTCGACGTGGTGATCGCCTCGCCGGACGCCATGCGTGTCGTCGGCCAGCTGGGTCAGATCCTCGGTCCGCGCGGCCTGATGCCGAACCCCAAGGTCGGCACCGTGACGCCGGACGTCGCCACCGCGGTCAAGAACGCCAAGGCCGGTCAGGTGCGCTTCCGTACCGACAAGAACGGCATCATCCATACCACCCTTGGCAAGGTCGACTTCGACGCTTCCGCCATTCAGGGCAACCTGGATGCACTGGTCGCCGACCTGAAGAAGCTCAAGCCGAGCACCTCCAAGGGCATCTATTTCAAGAAGGTCACCCTGTCCACGACCATGGGCCCGGGTGTGACCATCGACCACTCTGGCCTGGTCTGACCGGTCAGCGTGTCGAGCAACTAGCAATAACTTTGCGGTCCCCGTGTCGAGTCACGACTCGCCGGCGGGGCACCGTCAAAGACCGCAGGTGCCGCCTCTCTTCGGAAGGGCGGCTTAATCATCCCTTCAGGGGGTGGCCTGCGCAGATGGTGTTGCCGCCAGGCTTCTGGTGAGCACCATCACCCAGGACTTCCGGCTCGTCCGCGGGCGGCCGGAAGAGATGGTAACCACCGGAAACCTCATCGCGAGGTTCCGGCACGAAGGAGTGATCACTGTGCCACTAGCACTCGAAGGCAAGAAGGCGATTGTTGCCGAGGTCAGTGAAGCGGCCAAGGATGCTCTCTCCGTCGTAGTTGCCGATTCTCGTGGCGTCACGGTCAGCAAGATGACCGACCTGCGCAAGCAGGCCCGCGAGAATGGCGTCCAGATCCGTGTTGTCCGCAACACCCTGGCACGCCGCGCCCTGTCCGGAACTCCCTGGGAGATCCTGGACGAGACCTTCTCGGGTCCGACCCTGCTGGCCTTCTCCTATGAGCACCCGGGCGCCGCTGCCCGCCTGTTCAAGGAGTTCGCCAAGGAGGAGAAGAACTTCGAGGTCAAGGCGCTGGCCTACGAAGGTGAGCTGATCCCGGCCACCGATCTCGACCGTCTGGCGACGCTGCCGACCTACGACGAGGCGATTGCCAAGCTGATGTCCGTCATGAAAGAGGCATCCGCCGGCAAGCTGGTCCGTACCCTGGCCGCCCTGCGCGACCAGAAGCAGGAAGAAGCCGCCTGAACGGCGAACTCCTGCAGGCAGCCTGAATCGAATATTGAATCCCGAGTCGACGCTCAAGTTCGACTCCCGCAAAGTTAGGAAACGTGACAATGGCACTGACCAAAGAAGACATCATCAACGCCGTCTCCGACATGTCCGTCATGGAAGTGGTCGAGCTGATCGAGGCCATGGAAGAGAAGTTCGGCGTATCTGCCGCTGCCGCCGCCGTGGCCGGCCCGGCTGCCGGTGGTGAAGCCGCTGCCGAAGAGCAGACCGAGTTCGACCTGGTGCTGACCAGCGCCGGCGACAAGAAGGTCAACGTGATCAAGGTTGTCCGCGAGATCACCGGCCTGGGCCTGAAGGAAGCCAAGGGTGCCGTCGACGGCGCGCCGGCGACCATCAAGGAAGGCATGTCCAAGGAAGACGCAGAAGCGGCCAAGGCCAAGCTGGAAGAAGCCGGCGCGGGCGTGGAGCTCAAGTAAGTCCTTGAGCGACATGGCTTCACGCGCTGCGTAAGCTTCCACGGCTGGTGGCGGGACACCCGCTGCCGGCCTTTTTCTGTTGTCACTGGCCGCTGCCAAGGCAGCCTGGCCAGCCGAATTCCAGAAGGCGAGCGACCCTCGAGGCGCTTGCCTTCATCGCCTGACGGAGCCGCATCCCGTCGGGTGGCGCCGACCACGCATCGGTCACCCATGGTGAACAAGCTGGGGAATACAGATGGCTTACTCATACACTGAGAAAAAACGCATCCGCAAGGATTTCGGCAAACTGCCCCAAGTGATGGATGTGCCCTACCTGCTGGCGATCCAGCTTGATTCCTATTACGACTTCCTCCAGCAGGACCGTGCGCCCGAGGAGCGTCTCGAGGTCGGCCTTCACGCCGCCTTCCGGTCGGTGTTCCCGATCGAGAGCTTCTCCGGCAATGCCGCCCTGGAGTACGTCAGCTACCGCTTCGGCACTCCGGCCTTCGACGTCAAGGAGTGCCAGCTGCGTGGCGTCACCTACTCGGCTCCCCTGCGCGTCAAGGTTCGCCTGATCATCTATGACAAGGAGTCATCCAACAAGGCGATCAAGGACATCAAGGAGCAGGAAGTCTACATGGGGGAGATCCCCCTGATGACCGAGAACGGTACCTTCGTGGTGAACGGTACCGAGCGTGTCATCGTCTCCCAGCTGCATCGTTCGCCCGGCGTGTTCTTCGACCATGACAAGGGCAAGAGCCACTCCTCAGGCAAGCTGCTCTACTCCGCCCGGGTGATCCCCTACCGTGGCTCCTGGCTCGACTTCGAGTTCGATCCGAAGGACAACGTCTTCGTCCGTATCGACCGTCGCCGCAAGCTGCCTGCCACCGTGCTGCTGCGCGCCCTGGGCATGAGTGCCGAGGAAGTTCTCGACGAGTTCTTCGAGACCAGCACCTTCCACATCGAGAAGAACGGCTTCTCTGTGGAGCTGGTGCCGTCACGCCTGCGCGGCGAGACCGCCACCTTCGACATCAAGGATGCCGATGGTGGCATCATCGTCGAGGAAGGGCGTCGCATCACCCAGAAGCATATCCGCCAGCTGGAGAAGGTCGGCCTCGAGCGTCTCGAGGTGCCGATGGAGTACCTGTTCGGCAAGACCCTGGCCAAGGACCAGGTCGATCCCAACACCGGCGAGCTGATCTGCCCCTGCAACACCGAGATCACCCCGGAGCTGCTCGAGCGCATCGGTCAGGCCGGTATCACCAGCCTCGAGACCCTCTACACCAACGACCTCGATTGCGGGCCCTTCGTCTCCGATACCCTGAAGCTGGATACCACCGGTTCCCAGCTCGAGGCGCTGGTCGAGATCTACCGCATGATGCGTCCCGGCGAGCCGCCCACCAAGGAGGCCGCCGAGACCCTGTTCAACAATCTGTTCTTCAGCGAGGACCGCTACGACCTCTCCGGCGTCGGTCGCATGAAGTTCAACCGCCGCCTGCGTCGCGACAGCGACACCGGTGCCGGCGTGCTCGACCGTCGCGATATCCTCGACGTGCTCAAGGAGCTGATCTACATCCGTAACGGCTACGGCGAGGTGGACGATATCGACCACCTGGGCAACCGTCGTATCCGCTGCGTGGGCGAGATGGCCGAGAACCAGTTCCGTGTCGGCCTGGTGCGCGTCGAGCGCGCGGTCAAGGAGCGTCTCTCCATGGCCGAGAGCGAGGGCCTGATGCCCCAGGACCTGATCAACGCCAAGCCCGTCGCCGCGGCGGTCAAGGAGTTCTTCGGTTCCAGCCAGCTCTCCCAGTTCATGGACCAGAACAACCCGCTCTCCGAGGTCACCCACAAGCGCCGCGTCTCCGCGCTTGGCCCGGGCGGCCTGACCCGTGAGCGGGCCGGCTTCGAGGTGCGTGATGTCCACGTCACCCACTACGGCCGTCTGTGCCCGATCGAGACCCCGGAAGGTCCCAACATCGGCCTGATCAACTCCCTGGCCACCTACAGCCACACCAACAGCTACGGCTTCCTCGAGACGCCCTACCGCAAGGTCGTGGATCGCAAGGTGACCGACGATGTGGTCCACCTCTCGGCCATCGAGGAGGGCGACTTCGTCATCGCCCAGGCCTCCGCCACCGTGGACGAGGCCGGCCAGCTGATCGATGACCTGGTGCAGGTGCGTCACAAGGGCGAGACCACCTTCATGCGTCCCGAGCAGGTGACGCTGATGGACGTCTCGCCGCGCCAGGTGGTCTCCGTGGCCGCGGCGCTGATCCCGTTCCTCGAGCACGATGACGCCAACCGCGCCCTGATGGGTGCCAACATGCAGCGTCAGGCGGTACCCACCCTGCGCGCCGACAAGCCGCTGGTCGGCACCGGCATGGAGCGTTTCGTGGCCCGCGACTCCGGCGTCTGCGCCGTGGCACGTCGTGGCGGCGTGATCGACTCCGTGGATGCCAAGCGCATCGTGGTGCGCATCAACGAGGACGAGATCATCGGCGGCGAGGCCGGCGTTGATATCTACAACCTCACCAAGTACGTGCGCTCCAACCAGAATACCTGTCAGAACCAGCGTCCGATCGTGCGTCCCGGCGACTCCGTGGCCCGCGGCGACATCCTGGCCGACGGTCCCTCGGTGGACATGGGCGACCTGGCCCTGGGCCAGAACATGCGCATCGCCTTCATGCCGTGGAACGGCTACAACTTCGAGGACTCCATCCTGCTCTCCGAGCGGGTCGTCCAGGAGGACCGTTTCACCACCATCCATATCCAGGAGCTGACCTGCGTCTCCCGCGACACCAAGCTGGGGCCGGAGGAGATCACCTCCGATATCCCCAATGTCGGTGAGTCGGCGCTCTCCAAGCTGGATGAGGCCGGCGTGGTCTACATCGGCGCCGAGGTCGGTCCGGGCGATATCCTGGTCGGCAAGGTCACGCCCAAGGGCGAGACCCAGCTGACGCCGGAAGAGAAGCTGCTGCGCGCCATCTTCGGCGAGAAGGCCAGCGACGTTAAGGACACCTCCCTGCGTGCCCCCACCGGCATGAAGGGCACCGTCATCGACGTCCAGGTGTTCACCCGCGACGGCGTGGAGAAGGACTCGCGGGCGCTCTCCATCGAGCAGATGCAGCTCGACGAGGTTCGCAAGGACCTCCAGGAGACCTACCGCATCGCCGAGGACGCCACCTTCGAGCGCCTCAAGCGGACCCTGAGCGGCCAGGCCGTCAACGGCGGGCCCCAGCTCAAGAAGGGTGATGTGCTCTCCACGAGCTACCTCGAGGAGCTGCCGCGTCAGCAGTGGTTCAAGCTGCGCCTGCAGGACGAGGCTCTCAACGAGCTGCTGGCCCAGGCCGACGAGCAGCTGGAGACGCGTCGCAAGGAGATGGACGAGCGCTTCGAGGACAAGAAGCGCAAGCTGACCCAGGGCGACGACCTGGCGCCCGGCGTGCTCAAGATCGTCAAGGTCTACATGGCGGTGAAGCGTCGCCTGCAGCCGGGCGACAAGATGGCCGGCCGCCACGGTAACAAGGGTGTCATCTCGGCGATCATGCCCATCGAGGACATGCCCTTCGACGACCAGGGTGAGCCGGTGGACGTGGTGTTGAATCCGCTGGGCGTGCCGTCGCGCATGAACGTGGGGCAGATACTGGAGACCCACCTGGGCCTCGCCGCCTGGGGGCTGGGTCGCAAGATCGACGGCCTGCTGCGCGATGCCCGCGAACAGCAGGTGGCCGAGATCCGCGACTTCCTGGGGCAGGTCTACAACTCCACCCCGGGCACCCGTGTCGAGGAGCTCGAGTCGCTCACCGATGACGAGGTGATCGCCCTGGCCAAGAACCTGAAGGCGGGCGTGCCGATGTCCACGCCGGTGTTCGACGGTGCCGACGAGCACGAGATCAAGCACCTGCTGCGGCTGGCCGAGCTGCCGGATTCCGGCCAGATGACGCTCTACGACGGCCGTACCGGTGACGCCTTCGATCGTCCGGTGACCGTCGGCTACATGTACATGCTCAAGCTCAACCACCTGGTGGACGACAAGATGCATGCGCGTTCCACCGGCTCCTACTCGCTGGTCACCCAGCAGCCGCTGGGCGGCAAGGCGCAGTTCGGTGGTCAGCGCTTCGGTGAGATGGAGGTCTGGGCCCTGGAGGCGTACGGCGCCGCCTACACCCTCCAGGAGATGCTCACCGTCAAGTCCGATGACGTGGAGGGTCGCACCAAGATGTACAAGAACATCGTGGATGGCGACCACGCCATGCAGGCGGGCATGCCGGAATCCTTCAACGTGCTGGTGAAGGAGATCCGCTCGCTGGGCATCGACATCGAGCTCGAGAGCTGAGGCGGCCGACGCTTCACATTATGACGGTCCGCGGGGGCGGCAGCAGTGCCCCCGCCCATGACAACTCCGCAGCGGAGCCGACCCCATGAAAGATTTGGTGAAAGTCCTCAAATCGCAGTCTCAGTCCGACGAGTTCGACGCGATCAAGATTACCCTGGCGTCCCCGGACATGATCCGCTCCTGGTCGTTCGGCGAGGTCAAGAAGCCCGAGACCATCAACTACCGTACCTTCAAGCCGGAGCGGGACGGCCTGTTCTGCGCCAAGATCTTCGGCCCGGTGAAGGACTACGAGTGCCTGTGCGGCAAGTACAAGCGCATGAAGCACCGTGGCATCATCTGCGAGAAGTGCGGCGTCGAGGTGACCAAGGCCGCCGTGCGTCGCGAGCGCATGGGCCACATCGAGCTGGCCAGCCCGGTCGCCCATATCTGGTTCCTGAAGTCGCTGCCGTCGCGCATCGGCATGTTCCTGGACATGACCCTGCGTGACATCGAGCGCGTGCTCTACTTCGAGAGCTTCGTGGTCATCGATCCGGGCATGACCACGCTGGAGCGTGGCCAGCTGCTCAACGACGAGCAGTACTTCGAGGCCCTCGAGGAGTTCGGTGACGACTTCGACGCCCGCATGGGTGCCGAGGCAGTCCAGGCGCTGCTCAAGGACATCGACATGCTCGAGGAGATCGAGCGCCTGCGCGAGGAGATCCCGCAGACCAACTCCGAGACCAAGATCAAGAAGCTCTCCAAGCGGCTCAAGCTGCTGGAGGCCTTCCAGGGCTCCGGCAACGACCCGGCGTGGATGGTCATGGAGGTGCTGCCGGTACTGCCGCCGGACCTGCGTCCGCTGGTGCCGCTGGACGGTGGCCGCTTCGCCACCTCCGACCTCAACGACCTCTACCGTCGCGTGATCAACCGCAACAACCGCCTCAAGCGGCTGCTCGACCTCAATGCGCCCGACATCATCGTGCGCAACGAGAAGCGCATGCTGCAGGAGGCGGTGGATGCGCTGCTGGACAACGGCCGTCGCGGCCGGGCCATCACCGGCTCCAACAAGCGCCCGCTGAAGTCCCTGGCCGACATGATCAAGGGCAAGCAGGGTCGCTTCCGCCAGAACCTGCTGGGCAAGCGCGTCGACTACTCCGGCCGCTCGGTCATCACCGTGGGCCCGACCCTGCGCCTGCACCAGTGCGGCCTGCCCAAGAAGATGGCGCTGGAGCTGTTCAAGCCGTTCATCTACTCCAAGCTGCAGTCGCTGGGGCATGCCTCCACGATCAAGGCCGCCAAGAAGATGGTCGAGCGCGAGACGGCGGAGGTGTGGGACATCCTCGCCGACGTCATCCGCGAACACCCGGTGCTGCTCAACCGCGCCCCGACCCTGCACCGCCTCGGCATCCAGGCCTTCGAGCCGCTGCTGATCGAGGGCAAGGCGATCCAGCTGCACCCGCTGGTGTGTGCCGCCTACAACGCCGACTTCGACGGTGACCAGATGGCGGTCCACGTGCCGCTGACCCTGGAAGCCCAGCTCGAGGCGCGCACGCTGATGATGGCGACCAACAACGTGCTGTCGCCGGCCAACGGCGAGCCGATCATCGTGCCCTCCCAGGACGTGGTGCTGGGTCTCTACTACATGACCCGCGAGAAGATCAACGCCAAGGGCGAGGGTATGGTGTTCTCCGACCTCAACGAGGTGGAGCGTGCCTTCAACACCCAGCATGTGGCGCTGCATGCCCGCATCAAGGTGCGCCTGGACGAGGTGCTGATCGACGAGGAGAGCGGCGAGAAGACCCACCAGCGCGTGCTGCGCGACACCACCGTGGGTCGTGCGCTGCTGTTCCGCATCCTGCCGGAGGGCGTGCCCTTCGAGCTGGTCGACCAGCCGATGAAGAAGAAGGCGATCTCGGGCCTGCTCAACGAGGTGTATCGCCGCGCCGGCCTCAAGCCGACGGTGATCTTCGCCGACCAGCTGATGTACACCGGCTTCCGCCTGGCCACCTGGTCCGGCGCCTCCATCGGCGTCAACGACTTCGTCATCCCGGACGCCAAGGCCGAGATCGTCGAGGGTGCCGAGGAGGAGGTGAAGGAGATCGAGGACCAGTTCTCCTCGGGCCTCGTCACCGCCGGCGAGAAGTACAACAAGGTGATCGACATCTGGTCCAAGGCCAACGACAAGGTGGCCAAGGCGATGATGGCCGGCATCTCCAAGGAGACCGTGGTCGACCGCGAAGGCAAGGAGGTCGAGCAGGACTCCTTCAACAGCGTGTTCATCATGGCCGACTCCGGTGCCCGGGGTAGCGCCGCCCAGATCCGTCAGCTGGCCGGCATGCGTGGCCTGATGGCCAAGCCGGATGGCTCGATCATCGAAACCCCGATCGTCGCCAACTTCCGTGAGGGCCTGAACGTACTCCAGTACTTCATCTCCACCCACGGTGCCCGTAAGGGTCTGGCGGATACCGCACTCAAGACCGCCAACTCCGGTTACCTGACCCGTCGCCTGGTCGACGTGGCTCAGGACATGGTGATCACCGAGAAGGACTGCGGCACCGAGCGTGGCCTGACCCTTCACCCGGTCATCGAGGGCGGCGATATCATCGTCTCCCTGGCCCAGCGCGTGCTGGGGCGTGTGGTCGCCCAGGACGTCATCGACCCGGCCAGCGACGAGGTGCTGATTCCGCGCGGTACGCTGCTCGACGAGAAGTGGTGCGCCGAGCTCGACACCATGGGCGTCGACGAGATCGTGGTGCGCAGCGCGATCAGCTGCCAGACCGCCCATGGCGTCTGTTCGGCCTGCTACGGCCGCGACCTGGCGCGTGGCCACGAGGTCAACATCGGCGAGTCCGTGGGCGTCATCGCCGCCCAGTCCATCGGTGAGCCGGGTACCCAGCTGACCATGCGGACCTTCCACATCGGTGGTGCGGCCTCGCGGGCCTCCGCGGTGGACAGCGTCCAGGTCAAGCACGGCGGCAAGGTGCGCCTGCACAACATCAAGTACGTGGAGCGCGCCGACGGCAAGCTGGTGGTGGTTTCCCGTTCCAGCGCCCTGGCCGTCGCCGACGATCATGGCCGTGAGCGCGAGTACTACAAGCTGCCCTACGGCGCCGAACTGTCGGTGCGCGACGGCGACAGCGTCGAGGCCGGCCAGGCGGTGGCCAAGTGGGACCCGCACACCCACCCCATCGTCGCCGAGGCCGAGGGTGCCGTGCAGTACGCCGACATGGACGAGGGCGTCACCATCCACCGCAGTGTGGACGAGATGACCGGCCTCTCCTCCATCGAGGTGATCGAGGCGGCGGCGCGTCCCATGGCCGGTCGCGACAAGCGCCCGATGATCCTGCTCAACGACGAGGCCGGCCAGCCGGTCACCGTCACCGGCTCCGACACCCCGGTACAGTACCCGCTGCCCGGCAAGTCGATCGTCACCGCCGACAACGGCGCGAAGATCGGTGTCGGTGAGGTGGTCGCGCGCATCCCGGTGGAGGCGTCCGGCAACAAGGACATCACCGGTGGTCTGCCGCGGGTCGCCGACCTGTTCGAGGCGCGCAAGCCCAAGGAACCGTCGATCCTCGCCGAGATCAGCGGCGTGATCAGCTTCGGCAAGGAGACCAAGGGCAAGCGTCGCCTGACCATCACCCCGCAGGACGGCGACCCCTACGAGGCGCTGATCCCGAAGTGGCGTCAGATCGCCGTCTTCGAGGGCGAGTCGGTGGAGAAGGGCGAGGTCATCTCCGATGGCCCCAGCAACCCCCACGATATCCTGCGTCTGCTGGGTGTGGAGGAGCTGGCCAAGTACATCACCGCCGAGATCCAGGAGGTCTACCGCCTCCAGGGCGTGGGCATCAACGACAAGCACATCGAGGTGATCGTGCGTCAGATGCTGCGCAAGGTGGAGATCACCGATGCCGGTGATTCCGACTTCATTCCCGGCGACCAGGCCGAGCTGGTCCGCGTGCTCGAGCAGAATGCGCGTCTCGAGAAGGAAGAGAAGTTCCCGGCCAAGTACCAGCGCGTGCTGCTGGGTATCACCAAGGCCAGCCTGGCCACCGAGTCGTTCATCTCCGCGGCCTCCTTCCAGGAGACCACGCGAGTGCTGACCGAGGCGGCGGTGACCGGCAAGCGCGACTACCTGCGCGGCCTGAAGGAGAACGTGGTGGTGGGGCGTCTGATCCCGGCCGGTACTGGCCTGACCCACCACGCCGAGCGGCGCCGCCGGCGCGATGGCGTGGTGGAGCCCGCCGCGCCCTCGGCCCACGATGTCGAGCAGGAGCTGGGCGCCCAGCTCACCGCGCTGGACTCGGACGACGACGAGATCTGACATCCACTGACCCGGGTCCGGCCGTCACGGCGGTCGGGCTTGACGGTCGGGGGCGTCAGCCAGTAGAATGCGCAGCCTTTAACAGTGGGGCGGGTGCGCCCGCGCCCGCTGGTGAGGCAGCGCAGTACAGGATAGCGAGCGGCTACCTCGCTTCCGCCAAGGCAACCCATTGGAGCAATAGATGGCAACGATCAATCAGCTGGTGCGCAAGCCGCGCAAGCGCCCCGTCACCAAGAGTGACGTGCCGGCGCTGCAGGCCTGCCCGCAGAAGCGCGGCGTCTGCACCCGCGTCTACACTACCACCCCGAAGAAGCCGAACTCCGCACTGCGTAAGGTGTGCCGTGTTCGTCTGACCAACGGCTACGAGGTCTCCTCGTACATCGGTGGTGAGGGTCACAACCTCCAGGAGCACTCCGTGGTGCTGATCCGCGGCGGTCGAGTCAAGGACCTTCCCGGTGTGCGTTATCACACCGTGCGTGGCGCCCTGGACACCTCCGGCGTGCAGAACCGTAAGCAGGGCCGTTCCAAGTACGGTGCCAAGCGTCCCAAGGCCTGATCGGCCCGGATCGCGATTACACCACCAATTGATACCGGTCTGATAAGAGTAAGGTCGGGCGTCGCGGCTTCGAGAGGAGTGTGCGGGAGTCCCGGGTTTACCTGAAGGACCCTTCAGCAGAGGGCTTATCATGCCTAGAAGAAGAGTTGCGGCCAAGCGCGAGATCCTGCCGGATCCCAAGTTCGGAAGCGAGCGCCTGGCGAAGTTCATGAACCACCTGATGATCGGCGGCAAGAAGTCCGTAGCTGAGCGCATCGTCTATGGTGCGCTGGACAGGGTTGCCGAGCGCAGTAACGAAGAGCCGCTGGAGATCTTCGACAAGGCGCTGGAAAGCATCCAGCCCATGGTCGAGGTGAAGTCTCGCCGCGTTGGCGGTGCGACCTATCAGGTGCCCGTCGAGGTGCGTCCGTCACGCCGTCAGGCGCTGGCCATGCGTTGGCTGGCCGATGCGGCGCGTCGCCGTGGTGAGAAGACCATGGTGCTGCGTCTCGCCGGCGAGATGCTCGACGCCGCCGAGGGCAAGGGTTCTGCGGTCAAGAAGCGTGAAGACGTGCACCGTATGGCAGAAGCCAACAAGGCCTTCTCTCACTACCGGTTCTGATCAGCGCTTCCAAACGCATCGCCAACCAACGGGGAGTTCCACCGTGGCTCGCAAAACTCCGCTAAAACGCTATCGCAACATCGGGATCGTCGCCCACGTCGATGCCGGCAAGACCACCACGACCGAGCGCGTGCTGTTCTACACCGGTATCAACCACAAGCTGGGCGAGACCCACGAAGGTGCCTCCACCACCGACTGGATGGAGCAGGAGCAGGAGCGTGGTATCACCATCACCTCCGCTGCCGTGACCACCTTCTGGAAGGGCATGAACCACCAGTTCGATGAGCACCGCATCAATATCATCGACACCCCCGGACACGTCGACTTCACCATCGAAGTGGAGCGCTCGCTGCGCGTACTCGACGGTGCGGTAGTGGTGCTGTGCGGCTCCTCCGGTGTGCAGCCGCAGACCGAGACCGTCTGGCGTCAGGCCAACAAGTACGAAGTCCCGCGCATGGTGTTCGTCAACAAGATGGACCGCACCGGTGCCGACTACTTCATGGTCGTCGACCAGCTCAAGGATCGCCTGGGTGCCAACGCCGTGCCGATCCAGATCAACTGGGGCACCGAGGAAGACTTCAAGGGCGTCATCGACCTGATCGAGATGAAGGCCATCCTGTGGAACGAGGCCGACCTCGGCGCCACCTATGACCTGGTCGATATTCCCGCCGAGCTTCAGGAGACCGCGGAGAAGTACCGCGAGGAGATGGTCGAGGCCGCCGCCGAAGCCTCCGAAGAGCTGATGGACAAGTACCTCGAGGGCGGTGAGCTCACCAAGGAAGAGATCAAGGCCGGTCTGCGTCGTCGTACCCTCGACAACGAGATCGTGCTGGTCACCTGTGGCTCCGCGTTCAAGAACAAGGGCGTGCAGGCCGTGCTGGACGCCGTGGTCGAGTACCTGCCATCGCCCACCGAGGTCAAGGCCATCGAGGGTGAGCTGGACGACAAGGAAGGCACCGTCGAGACCCGCGAGGCGGACGACAGTGCTCCCTTCGCTGCCCTGGCGTTCAAGATCGCCACCGACCCCTTCGTCGGCACCCTGACCTTCATCCGCGTCTACTCCGGCGTCCTCAACTCCGGCGACAGCGTCTACAACTCCGTCAAGCAGAAGAAGGAGCGTGTGGGTCGTATCGTCCAGATGCACGCCAACTCCCGCGAGGAGATCAAGGAAGTGCGCGCCGGCGATATCGCCGCCTGTATCGGCCTCAAGGACGTCACCACCGGTGACACCCTGTGCGACCTGAACGACAAGATCGTCCTCGAGCGCATGGAGTTCCCGGATCCGGTCATCTCCGTGGCCGTCGAGCCGAAGTCCAAGGCCGACCAGGAGAAGATGGGTGTTGCGCTGGGCAAGCTGGCCCAGGAAGACCCCTCCTTCCAGGTGCGCACCGACGAGGAGACCGGTCAGACGATCATCTCCGGCATGGGCGAGTTGCACCTCGATATCCTCGTCGACCGCATGCGTCGCGAGTTCAAGGTCGAGGCCAACATCGGCAAGCCGCAGGTGGCCTACCGCGAGACCATTCGCGGCACGGTGGAGCAGGAAGGCAAGTTCGTGCGCCAGTCCGGCGGTCGCGGCCAGTACGGCCACGTCTGGCTGCGCATCGAACCGCTCACCGCGGAAGACAAGGGCGAAGATGAAGACATGCACTTCAAATTCGCTTCAGAGATCGTCGGCGGCGTGGTTCCCAAGGAATACGTGCCGGCCGTCGAGAAAGGGGCCTACGAGCAGCTGCAGAACGGTGTCATCGCGGGCTACCCGATGATCGACGTCAAGGTTACGCTGTACGATGGTTCCTACCACGACGTGGACTCCAACGAGACCGCGTTCAAGGTCGCTTCTTCCATGGCGGTCAAGGAAGGCGCCAAGAAGGCCAAGGCGGTACTGCTCGAGCCGGTGATGAAGGTCGAGGTCGTGACCCCCGAGGACTTCATGGGTGATGTCATGGGCGACCTGAACCGCCGTCGCGGTCTGGTATCAGGCATGGATGACTCGTCCATGGGCAAGATCATCCGCGCCAGGGTTCCGTTGGCTGAGATGTTCGGTTACGCGACCGATCTGCGTTCTCAGACCCAGGGACGCGCAAGCTACGTCATGGAGTTTGCGGATTACGAAGAGGCGCCGTCCAGCGTCGTTGAAGCCGTCATCAACCAAAACGGTTAACCGTTAGCTAACGTAAAGAGGTTATAGCAGTGGCTAAGGAAAAATTTGAGCGTTCCAAACCGCACGTCAACGTCGGCACCATCGGTCACGTCGACCACGGCAAGACCACTCTGACTGCGGCCCTGACCCGCGTCTCCGCCGAGGTGTTCGGTGGCGACTGGAGCGAGTTCGACGCCATCGACAACGCTCCGGAAGAGCGTGAGCGTGGTATCACCATCGCCACCTCCCACGTGGAGTATCAGTCCGAGGCGCGTCACTACGCCCACGTCGACTGCCCGGGGCACGCTGACTACGTCAAGAACATGATCACCGGTGCTGCCCAGATGGACGGCGCTATCCTGGTCGTGTCCGCCGCCGACGGCCCCATGCCGCAGACTCGCGAGCACATCCTGCTGTCGCGTCAGGTCGGCGTGCCGTACATCGTCGTGTTCCTGAACAAGGCCGACATGGTCGACGACGAAGAGCTGCTCGAGCTGGTCGAGATGGAAGTTCGTGAGCTCCTCGACGAGTACGACTTCCCGGGTGACGACACCCCGATCATCACCGGTTCCGCCCTGATGGCCCTGGAAGGCAAGGACGACAACGGCATGGGTACCACCGCCGTTGCCAACCTGATCAAGGCCCTGGACGACTACATCCCGGAGCCGGAGCGTGCCATCGATCAGCCGTTCCTGATGCCGATCGAGGACGTGTTCTCCATCTCCGGTCGCGGCACCGTGGTTACCGGTCGTGTCGAGCGCGGCATCGTCAAGGCTGGCGAGGAAGTCGAGATCGTCGGTATCAAGGACACCGTCAAGACCGTCGTGACCGGCGTCGAGATGTTCCGCAAGCTGCTCGACGAAGGTCGTGCCGGTGAGAACGTCGGCGCCCTGCTGCGTGGCACCAAGCGTGACGACGTCGAGCGTGGTCAGGTCCTGGCCAAGCCGGGCACCATCACCCCGCACACCAAGTTCGAGGCCGAGGTGTACGTGCTGAGCAAGGACGAGGGTGGTCGTCACACTCCGTTCTTCAAGGGCTACCGTCCGCAGTTCTACTTCCGTACCACCGACATCACCGGTACCTGTGAACTGCCGGAAGGCGTCGAGATGGTCATGCCGGGCGACAACGTCAAGATGGTTGTCACCCTGATCGCTCCGATCGCCATGGATGACGGCCTGCGCTTCGCCATCCGTGAAGGTGGCCGCACCGTCGGCGCCGGCGTCGTGGCCAAGATCATCGAGTAAGCGTTTCGCTGCTTGAACGATCGAAGGGGGCTCCGTGAGGAGCCCCCTTCTGCGCACCGGTAACGAGTGTTTGACTCTCGTCGCCGGCGTGCCTATAATGCGCATCCTTTGAATGCGTGGGTTGACGGCTCGCGCCGTCAGAATCCATTGGAGTTAGGGCAAATGCAGAACCAGAAGATTCGCATTCGGTTGAAGGCCTTCGACCATCGCCTGATCGACCAGTCCGCCGCGGAGATTGTCGAAACCGCCAAGCGTACCGGCGCCCAGGTTCGTGGTCCGATTCCTCTGCCGACCAACCGCGAGCGCTACACCGTGCTGATCTCGCCGCACGTCAACAAGGACGCGCGCGACCAGTACGAGATTCGCACGCACAAGCGCGTGCTCGATATCGTCGAGCCGACGGAGAAGACCGTCGATGCCCTGATGAAGCTCGATCTCGCCGCCGGCGTGGACGTGCAGATCAAGCTCGACTGATTTTTACACTAGACACGCGGCCCAGCGCTCGGCAACCCGTTCGAGCAGCAGCCGCCGCGCCGTGAGGCGCCACACAACGTGCTAGTGGAATGCTCTGGAAAGGGCAGCCATAGCGGGTGATAGCCCCGTACACTATAGGAGACTGAGAATGACTATCGGTTTAGTCGGCAAGAAGGCCGGGATGACCCGTGTCTTCACCGAAGATGGTGCCTCCGTGCCCGTGACCGTGATCGAGGTTGAGCCTAACCGCGTCACTCGCGTCAAGTCCGTCGAGAGCGACGGCTACGCAGCGGTTCAGGTCACAACCGGCTCCCGTAAGGCCAAGCACCTGTCGAAGGCCCAGGCTGGGCAGTTCGCCAAGGCAGGTATCGAGGCCGGTCGTTCGCTGATGGAGTTCCGCCTTGCAGAAGGCGACGAGGCTCCGGAAGTGGGCGGCGAACTCACCGTATCCCTCTTCGAAGCTGGTCAGATTATCGATGTGACCGGCAGCTCCAAGGGCAAGGGCTTCCAGGGCGCAGTCAAGCGCTGGAACTTCCGCACCCAGGACAACAGCCACGGTAACTCCCTGTCGCACCGCGCGCCGGGTTCCATCGGCATGTGCCAGACCCCTGGACGAGTGTTCAAGGGCAAGAAGATGGCCGGCCAGATGGGCAACGTGCGTTGCACCGTCCAGAGTCTCGAAGTCGTCCGCGTCGATGCCGAACGTAACCTGCTGCTGGTCAAGGGCGCCGTGCCCGGTGCCACTGGCAGTGACGTCATCGTGCGCAGCGCCGTGAAAGCTGGCTGAAGGGGAACTTACCGATGAATCTGAATCTTGCTGCCGGCGCCGGCACCGTCGATGTGTCTGACGCCACCTTTGGCAAAGAATTCAATGAAGCGCTCGTGCACCAGGTCGTCACCGCCTATCTGGCCGGTGGTCGTCAGGGTACCCGCGCCCAGAAGAACCGTTCCGACGTGCGTGGCGGCGGCAAGAAGCCGTGGCGTCAGAAGGGCACCGGTCGCGCTCGCGCCGGCACCATCCGCTCTCCGCTGTGGCGCAGCGGCGGCGTGACCTTTGCGGCTCGTCCCCAGGACTACACCCAGAAGGTCAACCGCAAGATGTACCGCGCGGCGATGCGCTCCATCCTCTCCGAGCTGGTGCGTCAGGATCGTCTGGTGGCCGTCGAGGAGATCACCGTCGACGCTCCCAAGACCAAGCAGCTGGTCGCCAAGCTCAACGAGCTGGGCCTGGAGAAGGTGCTGATCGTCACCGAGGAAGTCGACGAGAAGCTCTACCTGGCCGCCCGCAACATCCCCAACGTGGATGTGGTCGATGTGGCCGCCGCCGATCCGGTGAGCCTGGTCGCCTTCGACAAGGTGCTGGCCACCGTCTCCGCCCTGCGTAAATTCGAGGAGAAGCTGGCATGAACCAGGAGCGTGTATTCAAGGTGCTGCTCGGTCCGCACGTGACCGAAAAGGCCGCCATGGCTGCCGAACGCAACCAGTACGTGTTCAAGGTGGCCGGCGACGCGACCAAGCCCGAGATCAAGAAGGCCGTCGAGGCCCTGTTCGGCAAGAAGGTCGACCGCGTTCAGGCGTTGAACGTCAAGGGCAAGACCAAGCGCACCGCGCAGGGTCTGGGTCACCGCAAGGGGTATCGCAAGGCCTACGTTACGCTGGCCGCCGGCGAGACCCTTGAAGACTTCTCTGGCGCCGAATAAGGGCAGGAGTACGGATAATGGCAATCGTCAAGACCAAACCCACATCCGCCGGTCGTCGCCACCTTGTCAAGGTCGTGAACGACGAGCTGCACAAGGGTGCTCCCTATGCGCCCCTGCTCGAGAAGCAGTCGCGCAGCGGTGGACGTAACAACAACGGTCGCATCACCACCCGCCACGTGGGCGGTGGTCACCGTCAGCACTACCGGATCATCGACTTCAAGCGCACCAAGGATGGCGTTCCGGCCATCGTCGAGCGTCTTGAGTACGATCCGAACCGCAGCGCCAACATCGCGCTGCTCAAGTACCTGGACGGCGAGCGCCGCTACATCATTGCCCCCAAGGGCGTGAGTGCAGGCGACCGTCTTGAGTCCGGCGTCAACGCGGCGATCAAGAAGGGCAACGCTCTTCCGCTGCGCAATATCCCGCTGGGTTCCACCGTGCACTGCATCGAGCTCAAGCCCGGCAAGGGCGCCCAGATCGCTCGCAGCGCCGGCACCAGCGCCCAGCTGGTCGCCCGTGAAGGCAACTACGCTACCCTGCGCCTGCGCTCCGGCGAGATGCGCAAGGTGCTCAGCGAGTGCCGCGCGACCCTGGGGGAAGTGGGCAATTCAGAGCACAGCCTGCGTCAGCTTGGCAAGGCCGGTGCGAAGCGCTGGAAAGGTGTGCGTCCGACCGTTCGCGGCGTGGCCATGAACCCGGTGGATCACCCGCACGGTGGCGGTGAAGGCCGCACCAGCGGTGGTCGTCACCCGGTCTCTCCGTGGGGTATCCCCACCAAGGGCCACAAGACCCGCAAGAACAAGCGCACCGACAAGCTGATCGTTCGTCGCCGCAAGGCCAAGTAACACACTTTAAGAGGTAACGGCTGTGCCACGTTCACTGAAGAAAGGTCCCTTTATTGACCTTCATCTGTTGAAGAAGGTTGAGGCTGCAGTGGAGAAGAGCGACCGCAAACCGATCAAGACCTGGTCGCGTCGCTCCATGATCCTGCCCAACATGGTCGGGCTCACCATTGCGGTCCATAACGGTCGCCAGCACGTCCCGGTGCACGTCTCCGAGGAAATGGTTGGCCACAAGCTGGGCGAATTCGCTGCTACCCGCCTTTATCGCGGTCATGCGGCGGACAAGAAAGCCAAACGGTAAGCCAGAGAGGATTGAGAGATGGAAGTCACAGCTAAGCTGCGTGGCGCTCGTTTATCCGCCCAGAAGGCCCGTTTGGTGGCTGACCAGGTGCGCGGTAAACCGGTCGCCGAGGCACTGGACCTGCTGACCTTCTCACCGAAGAAGGCTGCCAAGCTGGTCAAGAAGGTGCTGCAGTCCGCCATCGCGAATGCGGAAGAAAATAACGGCATGGATATCGACGAGCTGCGTGTCTCGACCATCTGCGTCGATGAGGGCATGACGCTCAAGCGTATCAAGCCGCGTGCCAAGGGGCGCGCGGATCGTATCTTGAAGCGCACCTGCCACATCACCGTCAAGGTAGCCGAGAAGTAGGAGTCGACCAGATGGGTCAGAAAGTCAATCCAACAGGCATCCGCCTGGGTATCGTCAAGGACCATACCTCGGTGTGGTACGCCGAGCGCGGCGCCTATGCCGACAAGCTCAACAGCGACCTCGAGGTGCGCCGCTTCCTGGAAGAGCGTCTGAAGAACGCTTCCGTAAGCCGCATCACCATCGAGCGTCCGGCCAACAACGCCCGTATTACCATTCACACTGCCCGTCCGGGCATCGTGATCGGCAAGAAGGGCGAGGACGTTGACCGGCTGCGTCGCGAGGTCACCGCGATGATGGGCGTGCCCGTGCACGTCAACATCGAGGAAGTTCGCAAGCCCGAGCTGGACGCCATGCTCGTGGCCCAGAACATCGCTGGCCAGCTCGAGCGCCGCGTGATGTTCCGTCGTGCCATGAAGCGTTCCGTGCAGAACGCCATGCGCCTGGGCGCCGGCGGCATCAAGGTGATGCTCTCCGGTCGTCTCGGCGGCGCGGAAATCGCCCGCACCGAGTGGTATCGGGAAGGTCGTGTTCCGCTGCACACGCTGCGTGCGGACATCGACTACGCCACCTACGAGGCCAAGACCACCTACGGCATCATCGGTGTCAAGGTGTGGGTCTTCAAGGGTGAAATCCTCGGGGGCATCGAGGAGGTCCGCGCCAAGGCTAAACAGCCGCAGGCAGCGCCCTCCAAGAAGAAAGGTTCCAGGTAAGGGGAGAGCGAGTCGATGTTACAACCCAAGCGTATGAAGTTCCGCAAGATGCAGAAGGGCCGCAACCGTGGCCTGGCGCATCGCGGAAGCAAGGTCAGCTTCGGCGAATATGGCCTCAAGGCCACAGGCCGTGGCCGCATCACCGCCCGTCAGATCGAGGCCGGTCGTCGTGCGATCACCCGTCACGTCAAGCGTGGCGGCAAGATCTGGATCCGGGTGTTCCCGGACAAGCCGATCTCCAAGAAGCCCCTCGAAGTCCGTATGGGTAAGGGGAAGGGCTCCGTCGAGTACTGGGTCGCACAGATCCAGCCCGGCCGGATCCTCTACGAGATCGAAGGCGTGTCCGAGGAGCTCGCCCGCGAGGCCTTCGGCCTGGCGGCGCAGAAGTTCCCGGTCTCCACCACCTTTGTGAAACGGACGGTGATGTGATGAAAGCCCAGGAAATCCGTGAAAAGTCAGTCGACGAGCTGAACAATCAGCTCCTCGAACTCCTCCGCGAGCAGTTCAACCTGCGTATGCAGAAGGCCACCGGCCAGCTCAGCCAGACGCACTTGCTCAAGCAGGTTCGTCGGGACATCGCCCGGGTGAAGACTGTGCTCAACGAGAAGGCAGGTGACTGAGATGGCCGAAGAGAAGAAAACCCGTACGCTCACCGGCAAGGTGGTGAGCGACAAGATGGACAAGTCCATCGTCGTGATGATCGAGCGCCGTGTGCGTCATCCGATCTACGGCAAGTACGTAAAGCGCTCCACCAAGCTGCACGCCCATGACGAGGCTAACCAGGCGAAGGCCGGTGATACGGTCTCCATCCAGGAGTGCCGTCCGCTGTCCAAGACCAAGTCCTGGACGCTGGTCGAGGTGGTCGAGCAGGCCAAGGGCTAAGTCCCACACCTGCTGTCAGATTAGGTTTGGAGAAAACCGATGATTCAGACTCAGACAATGCTGGATGTCGCCGACAACAGCGGGGCGCGCCGGGTGCAGTGCATCAAGGTGCTGGGCGGTTCACACCGTCGCTACGCCCATGTTGGTGACATCATCAAGGTCACGGTGAAGGAAGCCATCCCGCGCGGCAAGGTCAAGAAGGGCCAGGTCCTCAAGGCGGTGGTGGTACGTACCCGCAGCGGTGTCCGTCGTTCCGACGGCTCGCTGATCCGCTTCGACGGAAATGCGGCTGTTCTGTTGAACAACACCAACGATCAGCCGATCGGCACCCGTATCTTCGGGCCAGTGACCCGTGAGCTTCGCAACGAGAAGTTCATGAAGATCATTTCCTTGGCGCCTGAAGTGCTGTAAGGAGCGAGGCGGTTATGCAAAAGATCAAACGTGACGATGAAGTGATCGTCATCGCCGGCAAGGACAAGGGCAAGCGTGGCACGGTGAAGCGGGTTCTCGAAAACCGCTTCGTGGTGTCCGGTGTGAACATGATCAAGCGTCACACCAAGCCCAACCCCATGGCGGGTAATCAAGGCGGTATCGTCGAGCGCGAGGCTCCGATTCACGCGTCCAACGTGGCCATCTTCAACCAGGAGACCGGAAAGGCGGATCGCGTCGGCTTCCAGGTGCAGGAAGACGGTACCAAGGTACGTATCTACAAGTCGACGCAGACGCAGATCGACGCCTAACGCGAGTCGGGTAGCAAAATGGCGAACTTGAAAGAACGTTATCAGAACGAGGTGGTGGCTCAACTCAAAGAGCAGTTCAGCTACGCCAACGTGATGCAGGTGCCACGGATCACCAAGGTGACTCTGAATATGGGCATCGGCGAAGCGACCAGCGACAAGAAGCTGATCGACAATGCCATCGGTGACCTGGAGAAGCTCTCCGGTCAGAAGCCGATGGTGACCAAGGCACGCAAGTCCATCGCGGGCTTCAAGGTGCGTGAAGGCTGGCCGATCGGGATCAAGGTGACCCTGCGCTCCGAGCGCATGTGGGACTTCCTCGATCGCCTGGTGAATATCGCGATCCCCCGCGTTCGTGACTTCCGTGGTCTCAACCCGAAGTCCTTCGACGGTCGTGGCAACTACTCGATGGGGGTGCGTGAGCAGATCATCTTTCCGGAGCTCGAGTATGATAAGATCGACCGGATTCGTGGTCTGGATGTCACCATCACCACCACCGCCAACACCGATGATGAAGGTCGTGCGCTGCTGAGCGCGCTGAACTTCCCGTTCAAGAAATAAGGGGTGGGATCATGGCAAAGAAAAGCATGGTAGAGCGTGAGCTCAAGCGCACCAAGCTGGTGGAGAAGTACGCCGCCAAGCGCAGCCAGCTCAAGGCGATCATCCAGGACGTGAACGCTTCCGACGAAGAGCGCTTCGAGGCAACGCTGAAGCTGCAGCAGCTGCCGCGTGACTCCAGCCCGGTGCGTCAGCGTAACCGCTGCCGCATCACCGGCCGTCCGCACGGCTTCTACAACAAGTTCGGCCTCGGCCGCAACAAGCTGCGTGAAGCCGCCATGCGTGGCGATGTCCCCGGGCTCAAGAAGTCCAGCTGGTAAGCCACGCAAGAATCAGGAGCGCAACGTAAATGAGCATGCAAGACACTCTGGCGGATATGTTCACCCGTATCCGCAATGCGCAGATGGCCACCAAGGAGACGGTCACCATGCCGTCCTCCCGCCTCAAGGTCGAGGTGGCCCGCGTATTGAAGGAAGAGGGTTACATCAACGACTTCGTGGTGTCCGAAAGCGCCAAGCCCGAGCTGACCGTGACCCTCAAGTACTTCGAGGGCAAGCCGGTCATCGAGCACATTCAGCGAGTTTCCAAGCCGTCCCTGCGCCAGTACAAGGGCAAGGACGAGCTGCCGAAGGTCGCCGATGGCCTGGGTATCGCTATCGTCACCACCTCCAACGGGGTGATGACCGATCGCGCGGCTCGCAAGGCCGGTGTCGGTGGCGAAGTCATCTGCACCGTATTCTAGGAGTTTGGAATGTCCCGCGTAGCCAAATATCCAGTTAAAGTGCCCGCTGGCGTCGAGATCAAGCTCGACGGTGACCAGCTGACCGCCAAGGGCGGCCAGGGCACACTGTCACTGACCATTCACCGCGATGTGGTGGTGGGTCAGGAAGAGGGTCAGCTGACCTTCGCCCCCAGCGAGTCTGCCAAGAGCTGGGCCATGGCCGGTACTACCCGTGCCCTGGTTCAGAACCTGGTGACCGGCGTGAGCGAAGGCTTCACTCGTTCCCTCGAAATCATCGGCGTCGGTTATCGTGCCCAGGCCAAGGGCCAGACGCTCAATCTGTCACTGGGCTTCTCGCACCCGGTCGAGTACACACTGCCTGAGGGTGTCACGGCGGAAACGCCGAAGAACACCCAGATCGTGCTGAAGAGCGCGGACAAGCAGGCGCTCGGTCAGGTCGCCGCGGAAATCCGCGCCTTCCGTCCGCCCGAGCCCTACAAGGGCAAGGGTGTCAGGTACGCCGACGAGCAGGTGCGTCGCAAAGAAGCCAAGAAGAAGTAAGGCAGGGTTATGAACGCGAAGAAAGAATCTCGTCTCCGTCGTGCCCGCCGCGCTCGCGCCAAGATCCGCGAGCTGGGCGTGTATCGCCTGTGCGTCAACCGTACCCCGCGTCACATCTACGCGCAGATCATCTCGCCGGATGGTGGCAAGGTCCTGGCCAGCGCTTCCACGCTGGACAAGGATCTGCGCGAGGGTGCGACCGGCAACGCCGACGCCGCCGCCAAGGTTGGCGCGCTGATTGCCGAGCGCGCCAAGGAAGCGGGCATCACCCAGGTAGCCTTCGATCGCGCCGGTTTCAAGTACCACGGCCGCGTCAAGGCCCTGGCCGACGCCGCTCGTGAAGGCGGCCTGGAATTCTAAAGGGTTTTACGATGGCGAAGAACGAACAGCAAAGCGGCGACCTCCAGGAGAAACTGGTTCAGGTCAACCGTGTTGCCAAGGTGGTCAAGGGTGGCCGTATCTTCGGTTTCACCGCCCTGACCGTCGTGGGTGACGGCAAGGGTCGTGTCGGCTTCGGCCGCGGCAAGGCGCGTGAAGTGCCGGTCGCGATCCAGAAGGCGATGGACCAGGCGCGTCGCAACATGGTCAAGGTGCACCTCTCCGGCGGCACCCTGCAGTACCCGGTCAAGGCCCGTCACGGTGCCTCCAAGGTGTACATGCAGCCCGCCTCCGAGGGTACCGGCATCATCGCCGGCGGCGCCATGCGCTCCGTGCTGGAACTGGCCGGTGTCCATGACGTACTGGCCAAGTGCTACGGCTCCACCAATCCGGTGAACGTGGTGCGGGCGACCGTCAGGGGCCTGTCCGCCATGCAGTCGCCGGAAGACATTGCCGCCAAGCGCGGTATGCCTGTCGAAGCGATCACGGGGTGAGCACCATGGCAGCAACGATCAAGGTTACCCAGACCCGCAGCACCATCGGCGTGCTGGCCAAGCACAAGGCCACCATTCAGGGCCTCGGCCTGCGTCGCATCGGTCATACGGTTGAACTGGAAGATACCCCCGCCGTGCGCGGCATGATCCACAAGGTGAACTACCTTGTGCGCGTTGAGGGAGAGTAATCCATGAAACTCAATAGCCTGAGCCCGGCACCGGGCTCCAAGCACGCCGAGAAGCGCGTCGGTCGTGGCATCGGCTCCGGTCTGGGCAAGACCGGCGGCCGCGGCCACAAGGGTCAGAAGTCGCGCAGCGGCGGCAGCGTCAAGCCCGGCTTCGAGGGCGGTCAGATGCCGCTGCAGCGGCGTCTGCCGAAGTTCGGCTTCACCTCCGCGAAGTCGCTGGTCTCCGAGGAAGTGCGCCTGGCAGAACTGGCCAAGGTGGCCGGTGACGAGGTCACCCTCGAGACCCTCAAGCAGGCCAACGTGCTGAAGGACGCCACGCTGCATGCGAAGGTGATCCTCTCCGGCGATCTGAACAAGGCGGTTACCGTCCGCGGCCTCAAGGTCACCCAGGGTGCCCGTGCCGCGATCGAAGCCGCCGGTGGCAAGGTAGAGGACTAAATGGCGAAGTCAGGAAAAATGCCGGCGATGGGCAGCGGTCTGGGTGAACTGTGGGCGCGTCTGCGCTTCGTGCTCCTCGCCATCGTGGTGTACCGCATCGGTGCCCACATCCCCGTGCCCGGTATGAATCCTGACCAGCTCGCTGCCTTGTTCAGGGAGCAGCAGGGCACCATCCTCGGCATGTTCAACATGTTCTCGGGTGGCGCCCTGGAGCGCATGAGTATCTTCGCCCTGGGCATCATGCCCTACATCTCGGCGTCGATCATCATGCAGCTGCTGACCGCGGTCTCGCCCCATCTTGAGCAGCTCAAGAAGGAAGGCGAGGCCGGGCGGCGCAAGATCAGCCAGTACACTCGCTACGGTACCGTGGCCCTGGCCCTGGTCCAGGCCACCGGCATGTCGGTGGGCCTGGCGAGTCAGGGCATCGCCTATACGGCCGACTTCAGCTTCTATTTCACCGCCATCGTCACCTTCGTGGGCGGTGCGGTGTTCCTGATGTGGCTGGGGGAGCAGATCACCGAGAAGGGAATCGGCAACGGCATCTCGCTGCTGATCTTCGCCGGTATCGTGGCGGGCCTGCCCGGCGCCGTCGGCCAGGCCTTCGAGCTGGCCCGCAACGAAGGGGCGTGGAACGTCCTGCCGCTGCTGGCCCTTACGGCCCTGGGCGTAGCCACCGTGGCCTTCGTGGTGTTCATCGAGCGCGGCCAGCGCCGCATCACCGTGAACTATCCGCGTCGTCAGGTCGGCAACAAGATGTACGCCGGCCAGAGCAGTTACCTGCCGCTGAAGGTGAACATGGCGGGTGTCATTCCGCCCATCTTCGCCTCCAGTATCCTGTTGTTCCCGGCGTCGCTGGGTCAGTGGGTGGGTGCCGGTGACGGCCTCGACTGGCTGCAGCGTGCGTCCCAGGCCCTCGGCCCGGGGCAGCCGCTGTACATCTTGCTTTTTGCCGCGGCGGTGGTATTCTTCTGCTTCTTTTACACAGCGCTGGTCTTCAATCCCAAGGATGTGGCCGACAACCTCAAGAAGTCGGGTGCCTTCCTGCCGGGGATTCGTCCTGGTGAGCAGACCGCTCGCTACGTCGACAAGGTCATGACGCGTCTGACCCTGTTTGGCGCCTTGTACATCACTGCGGTTTCCCTGATGCCCCAGTTCCTGATCGTGGCCTGGAACGTGCCGTTCTTCTTCGGCGGTACCTCGCTGCTGATCGTGGTGGTGGTCATCATGGACTTCATGGGGCAGGTGCAGTCGCACCTCATGTCGCATCAGTACGAGTCGGTGATGAAGAAGTCCAACCTGAAAGGCTACGGCGGCGGCGGCATCATGCGCTGAGGCGCCGCCCGTCGAACTGGCGCGTTGCGGCCCGCAGGGGCCGCAACGCTAGCCGACTTTGGAGATGGAACGATGAAAGTTCGAGCTTCCGTGAAGAAAATGTGCCGCAACTGCAAGATCATCCGTCGCAATGGCGCCGTCCGCGTCATCTGCACGGAGCCGCGGCACAAGCAGCGCCAGGGCTGATACCTGGCACTGCACTGAACCGGGTGCCGGCATGCCCCTTGCCCTCTGCAGGGTAAAGGGGTATGCTGTTGCGCCTTTTGTAGTAGACCCAACGAGCAAGCCGCTCACATATTCGGAGTAAGCTGATGGCCCGTATTGCAGGCGTCAATATCCCGGACAACAAGCATGCGGCGATCTCGCTGACCTATATCTTCGGGATTGGCCGCACCCGCGCACAGGACATCTGTGCCGCGTCCGGCATCGCGCCGACCACCAAGATCCAGGAACTGTCATCTGAAGAGATCGACACCCTGCGTTCGGAAGTCGGCAAGTATACCGTTGAGGGTGACCTACGTCGTGATGTGACGCTGAATATCAAGCGTCTCATGGACCTGGGTTGCTACCGTGGTCTGCGTCATCGTCGTGGTCTTCCGCTGCGTGGTCAGCGTACCAAGACCAATGCGCGTACCCGCAAGGGCCCGCGCAAGCCGATCCGCAAATAACACGCACGTTCTGGCGTAAAGACAGGAAGAATCATCAACATGGCTAACCCGCGTAGCAATCGCAAGAAGGTTAAAAAGCAGGTAGTGGATGCCGTAGCGCATATCCACGCCTCTTTTAACAACACGATCATTACGATCACAGACCGCCAGGGCAATGCCCTTTCCTGGGCAACTGCCGGTGGTTCGGGTTTTCGTGGTTCTCGCAAGAGCACCCCGTTCGCTGCTCAAGTAGCAAGCGAGCGTGCAGCGACCGCTGCAGCCGAGTATGGTGTGAAAAACGTCGACGTGCTGGTCAAGGGCCCCGGTCCTGGCCGTGAATCCGCCGTGCGCGCGCTCAACGCCGCCGGCTTCCGCGTGCAGAGCATCATTGACGCGACGCCCATTCCCCACAATGGCTGCCGTCCGCCGAAGAAACGCCGCGTTTAAGGAGACAGATTCATGGCTCGTTACATTGGACCGAAGTGCAAACTGTCTCGTCGTGAGGGGACCGACCTCTTCCTGAAGAGCGGTGTCACTCCCTTCGAGAAGAAGTGCAAATCCGAGCAGATTCCGGGTGTGCACGGCCAGCGCCGTCAGCGTATTTCCGAATACGGCTTGCAGCTTCGCGAGAAGCAGAAAGTGCGCCGCATGTATGGCGTACTCGAGAAGCAGTTCCGCAACTACTACAAGGAAGCGGCCCGTCTCAAGGGCGCGACCGGTGAGGTGTTGCTGCAGCTTCTCGAATCCCGACTGGACAACGTCGTCTATCGCATGGGCTACGGCTCGACCCGCTCCGAAGCTCGGCAGCTGGTCAGCCACAAGGCCATCGCCGTGAATGGCAAGACCGTCAACGTGGCTTCCTACCAGGTCAAGCCCGGTGATGTGGTCTCCGTTCGCGAGAAGGCGAAGAATCAGGCGCGCATCCAGAACGCCCTGGCCCTGGCCGCCAACCGCGGCGACGTGGCCTGGATCGAGGTCGATGCCAAGAAGATGGAAGGCACCTTCAAGGCGCTGCCCGAGCGTGGCGACCTGTCTGCCGACATCAACGAGGCCCTGATCGTCGAGCTGTACTCCAAGTAAGCGCTGCTAGCGCCCGGCCCCTTCACGGGGGCCGGCTCAGAGTACCCAGTATCCGTTTGGCAGCCTGAAAGGTGTTCATATGCAGCGTTCAGTGACAGAGTTTCTTCGCCCGCGCGACATCAAGGTCGAAGAGATCAGCGCACACCACGCGAAGATCGTGCTCGAGCCCTTCGAGCGTGGCTTCGGCCACACGCTGGGCAACGCCCTGCGTCGCATCCTGCTCTCGTCCATGCCCGGCTGTGCCGTGGTGGAGACCGAGATCAGCGGCGTCGAGCATGAGTACAGCGCGATCGAGGGCGTCCAGGAAGATGTCATCGAGATCCTCCTGAACCTCAAGGACGTGGCGATCAAGATGCATAGCCGCGACGAGGCGGTGCTCTCGCTGAACAAGCAGGGCCCGGCCGTCGTGACTGCGGGCGACATCGCCCTCGACCATGACGTCGAGATCGTCAACCCCGACCACGTCATCGCCCACGTCAACGAGGGTGCCGAGCTGAAGATGCAGCTCAAGGTGGCGCGTGGCCGCGGCTATGAGCCGGCGGATGCACGTGTCGGTGCCGACGACGAATCTCGCGCCATCGGCCGCCTGCAGCTGGATGCGACCTTCAGCCCCGTGCGTCGTGTTTCCTACAGCGTCGAGGCCGCGCGTGTCGAACAGCGCACCGACCTCGACAAGCTGATCATCGATCTGGAAACCGACGGCACCCTGGATCCCGAAGAGGCGATCCGTCGCAGCGCGACCATCCTGCAGGATCAGCTGGCCGCGTTCGTCGACCTGGAAGCCGACAAGGAACAGGAAGTGGAGGAGGAAGAGGATCATATCGATCCGATCCTGCTGCGCCCCGTAGACGATCTCGAGTTGACCGTTCGCAGCGCCAACTGCCTGAAGGCCGAGAATATCTACTACATCGGCGATCTGATCCAGCGCACCGAGGTGGAGCTGCTCAAGACGCCGAACCTCGGCAAGAAGTCCCTGAATGAAATCAAGGACGTTCTGGCAGCACGCGGTCTTTCCCTGGGCATGCGGCTGGAGAACTGGCCGCCGGCTAGCCTGAAGGACGACAAGGCCTCCGCGTGAGCGCCGACTCGAGTCCCAGTTTGGTAAGGAATCACAACCATGCGTCATCGTAAGAGTGGTCGTCACCTCAATCGTACGAGCTCGCATCGCCAGGCCATGTTCAAGAACATGAGCGTGTCGCTGATCGAGCATGAGGTCATCAAGACAACCCTGCCCAAGGCCAAGGAGCTGCGTCGCGTCATCGAGCCGCTGATCACCCTGGCCAAGCAGGACAGCGTCGCCAACCGTCGTCTGGCCTTCAGCCGCACCCGCTCGAAAGAAGCGGTCGGCAAGCTCTTCAACGAGCTGGGTCCGCGTTACGTCGAGCGTCCGGGCGGTTACGTCCGTATCCTCAAGTGCGGCTTCCGCACCGGCGACAACGCCCCCATGGCCTTCGTCGAGCTCGTCGACCGTCCGGTCGTCGAGGACGAGGAAGCCGCCGAGGAGTGATCCTCGGCCGGTCTTCCGGCGATACGGCAAGCGCTGTAAAGAAAAACCGGCTCCCGCAAGGGGCCGGTTTTTTTCTTTGAGTGGACGATAAGTTGTGGTCTTGATCCGCGGCTTATCCGGCGACAGGCCTGTTCGGGGGCGCTGTGCCCCCCTCCCTGGGCGCTACCGACGCCCTGCTTCGCTCTCGCGTCCTGCTACGCTTGCAGGACCGGTGCTGGCCATCCATGGCCAGCCCGTTCGAAGCAGTGCTTCTCACCCCTGGCGTAGGACCCCCTCCAGGCCTGTCCCCGACGCCGCTCGCGTTGGTATCGCGTCAGGTCGTGCCTGCCGTCTCTTTCCGAGGTTTTTTGGCCCGCTCCAGCAGCGGCTTGAGGAAACGTCCGGTATGGGAGGCCTCGTTGCGCGCCACCTGCTCCGGGGTGCCCTCGGCGATGATGCGCCCGCCACCGCCGCCGCCCTCGGGGCCCAGGTCGACGATCCAGTCGGCGGTCTTGATCACGTCCAGGTTGTGTTCGATCACCACGATGGTGTTTCCGTGGTCGCGCAGGCGGTGCAGCACGGTAAGCAGCTGGCGGATGTCCTCGAAGTGCAGGCCGGTGGTGGGCTCGTCGAGGATATAGAGGGTCTTGCCGGTGTCGCGCTTGGCCAGCTCCCGGGCCAACTTGACGCGCTGGGCCTCGCCGCCGGAGAGGGTGGTGGCGCTCTGTCCCAGGCGGATGTAGGAGAGGCCCACGTCGAGTAGGGTCTGCAGGCGACGGGCGATTGCCGGTACCGGCGAGAAGAACTCCAGCGCCTCCTCCACGGTCATCCCCAGTACCTCATCGATGCTCTTCCCCTTGTAGGCGATCTCCAGGGTCTCGCGGTTGTAGCGCTTGCCCTTGCACACGTCGCACGGCACGTAGATGTCAGGCAGGAAGTGCATCTCCACCTTGATCATGCCCTCGCCCTGGCACGCCTCGCAGCGTCCGCCCTTGACGTTGAACGAGAAGCGACCGGGCTTGTAGCCCCGGGAGCGTGCCTCCTGGGTACCGGCGAAGAGCTCGCGGATCGGCGTGAAGATGCCGGTATAGGTAGCCGGGTTGGAGCGCGGCGTGCGACCGATGGGGCTCTGGTCGATGTCGATCACCTTGTCGAGCTGATCGAGGCCCTCGATGCCATCGTGGGTCGCCGGCGTCAGGCTGGTGGCGTGGTTGAGCTCCCGGGCGGCGATGGGCATCAGGGTCGAGTTGATCAGTGTCGACTTGCCGGAGCCGGAGACACCGGTGACGCACACGAACAGCCCCAGCGGCAGTTCGAGGGTGACATCCTGGAGGTTGTTGCCGCGGGCGCCGGTCAGGCGCACCACCTTCTCCGGATTGCCGGGAATCCGCCAGGGCGGGACCTCGATGCGCCGGGTGCCGGCGAGGTACTGGCCGGTGAGCGACTCGGGGTTGGCGATGACCTCCTCGGGGGTGCCCTGGGCGATGATGCGACCGCCATGCACGCCGGCCCCCGGGCCGATGTCGAGCACGTGGTCGGCGGCGCGGATGGCGTCTTCGTCATGCTCCACCACGATCACGGTGTTGCCCAGGTCGCGCAGGCGCTCGAGGGTCTGCAGCAGGCGGTCGTTGTCGCGCTGGTGCAGGCCGATGGAGGGCTCGTCGAGGATATACATGACGCCCACCAGGCCGGCACCGATCTGGCTGGCCAGGCGGATGCGCTGGGCCTCGCCACCGGAGAGGGTCTCGGCGCTGCGCTCCAGGTTGAGGTAGTCGAGGCCCACGTTGACCAGGAACTCCAGTCGGGCATGGATCTCGTTGACGATCTTGACGGCGATCTCGCCGCGACGCCCGGGTAGCTCGAGCTCCTTGAAGTAGCGCCAGGCCTCGCCGATGGGCAGGCGGACCATCTCCGGCAGCGTGTGCTCGTCGATGTAGACGTGGCGTGACTCCTTGCGCAGGCGGCTGCCCTCGCAGGCCGGGCAGGGCTGCACGGCAATGTAGCGGGCGAGCTCCTCGCGCACCATGCTCGACTCGGTCTCGCGGTAGCGGCGCTGCAGGTTGGGCAGCACGCCCTCGAAGGGGTGCTCCCGGGTCACCTTGCGGCCGCGATCGTTGACGTAGTGGAATGCGATGTCGTCGTGGCCACTGCCGTGGAGGATCACCTCACGCTCGTGACGAGCCAGCTCCTGCCAGGGTGTCTCCAGGGTGAAGCGGTAGTGGTCGGCTACCGCCTGGAGCTGGTTGAAGTAGAAGACGCTGCGCCGGTCCCAGCCCTTGATCACGCCTTCGGCCAGGGAGAGCTCCGGGTGGCTGATCAGCTTGTCGGGGTCGAACACCTGCTGTACCCCCAGGCCGTCGCAGGTCGGGCAGGCGCCGGCCGGGTTGTTGAAGGAGAACATGCGCGGCTCGAGCTCGGCGATGGAGTAGCCGCACACCGGGCAGGCGAAGCGTGCGGAGAAGGCGATGTCCTCCTGTTCGCCGTCCATGAAGTGGACCATGGCGACGCCGTCGGCGAGGCCCAGCGCCGTCTCGAAGGACTCCGCCAGGCGCTGCTGCAGGCCCTCGCGCACCTTGATGCGATCCACCACCACGCTGATGTCGTGCTTGCGGGTCTTCTCCAGCGGGGCAATGTCGTCGAGCTCCAGCACCTGGCCGTCGATCATGGCGCGCACGAAGCCCTGGGCGCGCAGCTCGGCGAGCAGCTGCAGGTGCTCGCCCTTGCGTCCCTTGACCACCGGGGCCAGCAGCATCAGCTTGCTGCCCTCGGGCAGTGCCAGCACCTGGTCGACCATCTGGGAGACGGTCTGGGCCTCGAGGTCCTCGCCGTGCTCCGGGCAGCGTGGGGTGCCGGCGCGGGCGAACAGCAGACGCAGGTAGTCGTAGATCTCGGTGATGGTGCCCACGGTGGAGCGCGGGTTGTGGGAGGTGGATTTCTGCTCGATGGAGATCGCCGGCGAGAGCCCCTCGATATGGTCGACGTCGGGCTTCTCCATCATCGACAGGAACTGGCGGGCATAGGTGGAGAGCGACTCCACATAGCGGCGCTGCCCCTCGGCGTAGAGCGTGTCGAAGGCCAGCGACGACTTGCCCGAGCCGGAGAGCCCGGTGACCACGATCAGCTTGTCGCGGGGCAGTTCGACGTCGATATTCTTCAGGTTGTGGGTGCGCGCACCCCTGACCAGAATCCTGTCCATTCCCACCTCATGAGCTCGGCAAAAGAGCGCGGCAAAAGATCGATTATACGGGCCGGCTCCCGGCGGCGGCAAAGCGGTCGTGGATGCCGGCTTTCCCCGGCAGGTGGCAAACCGCTAGAATAGGCGGTCCACTCCTGGGCGCATGGCGCCCCTCCAGGGAAGAATCGCTACGTCTATGCGCAAGGTCTCCGGGCTGCTGCTCCCCGCCGAACGGCGCGCCATCACCGGTCTGGCCGGTCTCTATGCCACCCGCATGCTGGGCCTGTTCATGGTGCTGCCGGTTCTGGCGCTGTATGCCGACGACCTGGCCGGCGCCACGCCGCTGCTGGTGGGGCTGGCGCTCGGTATCTATGGCCTGACCCAGGCCACCCTGCAGATCCCCTTCGGGCTGCTCTCCGACCGCCTGGGGCGCAAGCCGGTGATCGCCGCCGGGCTTATGCTGTTTCTGCTGGGCAGCGTGGTGGCGGCAATGGCCGATACCATCGGCGGGGTGATCCTCGGCCGCTGCCTGCAGGGCAGCGGTGCGGTGGCCGCCGCGATCATGGCGCTGCTTGCCGACCAGACCCGTGAACAGGTGCGCACCGCGGCCATGGCCACCATCGGCCTCTCCATCGGTGTGGCCTTCGCCGTGGCCATGGTCCTGGGGCCGCTGGTGGCGACCCACTTCGGCCTCTCCGGGGTGTTCTGGTTCACCGCCGCCCTGGCTGCCCTGGGGCTGCCGGTGCTGTGGCGACTGGTGCCCCCTGCGCCGCGTCGCCTGCGTCACCGCGACGTGGGCATCGACCGCGCTCAGCTGGGCCGCACCCTGGGTCGCCCCGACCTGCTGCGCCTGGATCTCTCGATCTTCGCCCTGCATCTGGTGCTGATGGCGATCTTCGTCGCGGTCCCCTTCCGGCTGCTCGAAGCAGGGCTCCCCACCGAGCGCCACGGCCTGGCCTACCTGGGCGTGATGCTGCTGGCCTTCGTCGGTATGGTGCCGCTGGTGGTGATCGCCGAGAAGCACCGGCAGATGAAGGCGATGTGCCTGCTGGCCATCGCGACGATGCTGGTCAGCCTGCTGGGCATGGCCTGGCTCGGCGTCGGGCTATGGGGGCTGCTGGGCTGGCTGCTGCTCTACTTCATCGGCTTCAACCTGCTCGAGGCCACGCTGCCGTCGATGATCAGCAAGCTGGCCCCGGCCGGGGCCAAGGGCACCGCCATGGGGGTCTACTCGACCAGCCAGTTCCTGGGGGCCTTTCTGGGCGGCGTCTTGGGCGGGGCCCTCTCCCAGCAGTGGGGGCTGCCGGCCGTCTTCCTGGGTGCCGCCGCGTTGACCGCGGCCTGGCTGGCGGTGATGGTGGGCATGCGTCAGCCGCCGCACCTGGTCAGCGAGGGGGTGGCGCTGGACGACGATCACGGCGATGATGCCCTGGAGACCCTGATGGCCAGATTCGCCGAGGTGGCCGGCGTGGAGGACGTGCTGGTCGTCCCGGAGGAGCGCCTGGCCTACCTCAAGGTGGATCGCCAGCGCCTCGACGAGGAGGCGCTGGCAAGACTGATCGATACGGGAAGGGAGCGCGCCTGACGGCGTGCCCTTCACTTCATGGCGCGGGGCGGCAGGCGGCGGCCCCGGCCCGCGACACGATGCATGCATGACAGCGCATCCATGGCGCTGTGCTCAAGACAACGTACTCAAGACATCGTACTCAAGATCACAAGGAGTCCCTCATGGCCCGTGGCATCAACAAGGTCATCCTCATCGGCAATCTGGGGCAGGATCCCGAGGTGCGCTTCAGCCCCTCCGGCACTGCCATTGCCAACCTCAACCTGGCCACCACCGATACCTGGATGGACCGCCAGAGTGGCCAGCGCCAGGAGCGTACCGAGTGGCACCGCCTGGTGCTGTTCAACAAGACCGCCGAGATCGCCCAGCAGTATCTCAAGAAGGGCAGCAAGATCTATGTCGAAGGCCGCCTCCAGACCCGCAAGTGGCAGGGGCAGGACGGGCAGGATCGCTACACCACCGAGATCGTGGTCAACGACATGCAGATGCTCGACTCCCGCGGTGGTGGTGACTTCCAGGGCGGCGGCTTTGCGGGTGGCCAGCCCCAGCAGGGTGGCTATGGCGGCCAGCCTCAGCAGGGCGGCTATGGTGGCCAGCCCCAGGGAGGTGGTCAGCCGGGCGGGGCACCCCAGCAGGGCGGTGGCTTCGGTGGTGGAGCGCCGCAGCGTCCCCCGCAGCAGCCTGCCCAGCAGCCCCCGCAGCGTCCTGCCCAGGGCGGCCAGCCTGGCGGCGGCCAGCAGCAGGGCGGCAACTTCGGGGCACCCGACCCGGGCAGCTTCGACGACTTCGATGACGAGATCCCGTTCTGATTCGTCGGTTCGCTGACGGCATGCCGAGGGAGGTGCGCGAGTGAAGCTGCTGGTACTGGATGCCGGCCACTGCCTGAGCCTGGCCCTGGCCCGGGAGGCCAACCGCCGCTCGGATACCGAGCTCACCATCGAGGAGGGCCTGGAGCTGGATCCCGTCTGGCTGGCGGAGGTGGCGCCGGATGCCCTGGTGATTCCGCCGCTGTCGCGGCCGATCGTCGCCGCGCCGGCGGAGGTGACGGCCCACGCCGAGGCGGTGGAGCGTTGCCTGGAGGCGTGCCGCCAGGCGGATATCCCGCTGGTGTGGTGCGTCTCCGACCAGCTCTACGAGGATGGTTTCGCCGAGCCCATCGACGAGCACGTGATTCCGCGGCCACGTGACGAGAGCCTGCGGCGGCTGGTGGCCACCGGCGACCGGATCCGCGCCGAGCATCCCCATCACCTGATCGTGCGGGTGGGGCCGCTGTTCGCCCTGGAGGGTAGCCACGCCTGGCTCAACGAGCTGATCGACACCCTGATCACCGGCGGCGAGGTGCGCGGCGAGGCCGATGTGACCTGCTGCCCCACCTCGGCGGATGCGGTGGCGCTGGCGCTGATCGGCATGCTCCAGCAGCAGCAGTATGGCGCCGGTGCCTGGGGCAGTTACCACCTGGCCGGTACCGAGCCGGTGAGCGTCTATACCTTCGTCTCGGTGGTGCGCACCCAGCTGGCTACTCGCCTGGAGGGACGCGGTGACCATCGCGAGCTGGGCCCGCTACGCGCGCTGCACCACCATCACGACCATCCGCTGCGCCGCGTGCTCAACTGTCGGCGGGTGCTGGAGGTGTTCGGCGTGCACCAGAAGCCCTGGCGGCTGGAGCTGAGCAACATGCTCGACGCCTGGTGCCGGGCCAACACCCCGGCATGTGGCGAGGAGGAGAGCGGGTCATGAACGTGCTGCGCAGCCTGCTCTTCTACCTGGGCTATTTCACCGCCATGCTGGTGTGCGGTGTGCTCTTCCTGCCGCCCGCGCCCTTCCTGCCGCTCGGTTCCCGCTATCGGCTGCTCAACCTCTACAACCACTTCATCATCAGCTGGTTCCACCTGGTGGTCGGGGTGCGCTATGAATTTCGCGGGCGAGAGCATCTGCCCGCCGGGCCCTGCGTGATACTGGCCAACCACCAGTCCGAGTGGGAGACCGTCTACCTGCAGTTGCTGCATCCGCCGGTGTGCACGGTGCTCAAGAAGGAACTGCTGAATCTGCCGATCTTCGGCTGGGGCCTGCGGCTGCTGCACCCCATCGCCCTGGATCGTTCACGCCCCTCACGGGCCATCAAGCAGGTGCTCACCCAGGGCAAGCGGCGCCTGGAGGAGGGGCTGTCGGTGCTGATCTTCCCCGAGGGCACTCGGGTCGCTCCTGGCAGCCGCAAGCGTTACAACAAGAGCGGGGCGGTGATCGCCTGTCGTGCCGGGGTGCCGGTGGTGCCGGTGGCCCACAACGCCGGCGAGCGCTGGCCGGGCCGCCATTGGGTGAAGAATCCGGGACGCTTGACGCTGGTGGTGGGCGAGCCCATCGAGACCGCAGGGCGAACGCCGGAGGAGGTGCTGGCCGAGACCGAGGCGTGGATCGAGGCGACCCTGGCGGAGATCTCCGAGGTGCCGCGGCCGGTGCGTGACGAGGCACGAGAGCCGGCCTGAGTTCATCAGGGCGCCGCGCGCGGTGGTTCGTACCCGAGGCGCAGGTCCAGGCCCACCAACGCAAGAGGCGCCCCGATGGGGCGCCTCTTGCGTTACGACTCGAGCCGACGCGAGGGTCAGTCCCGGAGCTTTTCCAGCACCAGGCAGGCGTTGGTGCCGCCGAAGCCGAAGCTGTTGGAGAGCACGCGCTCGATCTTCACGCCGTCGCGACGCTGGGCCACGATATCGAAGCCGTCGGCCTGCTCGTCGAGGGTCTCGATATTGGCCGAGGCGGCGATGAAGTCGTTCTCCATCATCAGCAGCGAGTAGATCGCTTCCTGCACGCCGGTGGCGCCCAGGGAGTGGCCGGTCAGCGACTTGGTGGAGCTCATCGCTGGAGTGGTATCGCCGAATACCTCGCGGATCGCCTTGAGCTCGGCCACATCGCCTACCGGCGTCGAGGTGCCGTGGGTGTTGATGTAGTCGATCTTGCCGTCCACCGTGGCCATGGCCTGGCGCATGCAGCGCATCGCGCCCTCGCCCGAGGGGGCGACCATGTCGTGGCCGTCGGAAGTGGCGCCGTAGCCGGTCACCTCGGCGTAGATCTTCGCTCCACGGGCCCGGGCGTGCTCCAGTTCCTCGAGCACCAGCATGCCACCGCCACCGGCGATGACGAAGCCGTCGCGGGCCTGGTCATAGGGCCGCGAGGCCTTGTCCGGGGTGTCGTTGTAGTGGGTGGAGAGGGCGCCCATGGCGTCGAACAGGCAGGAGAGGGTCCAGTGCTCCTCCTCGCCGCCACCGGCGAAGACCACGTCCTGCTTGCCCATCTGGATCTGCTCCACGGCGTTACCGATGCAGTGCGCCGAGGTGGCGCAGGCCGAGGAGATCGAGTAGTTCACGCCCTTGATCTTGAATGGCGTGGCCAGGCAGGCGGAGACGGTACTGCCCATGGTGCGAGTGACCCGGTAGGGCCCCACGCGGCGCAGCCCCTTCTCGCGCATCACGTCGGCGGCCTCCACCTGATTGGCGCTGGAGGCGCCACCGGAGCCTGCAATCAGGCCGGTGCGCTCGTTGGAGACCATCTCCGGGGCCAGACCCGAGTCCTCGATGGCCTGGGCCATGCTGACATAGGCGTAGGCCGCGGCGTCGCCCATGAAGCGGCGCAGCTTGCGGTCGACCAGGGCGTCGAGGTCGATATCGACCACGCCGGCCACCTGGCTGCGGAAGCCTCGCTCGGCGTACTCCTCCTTGAAGCGAATGCCGGAGCGCCCTTCCTTGAGCGCCTCTAGAACCTGCTGTCGGTCGTTGCCCAGGCAGGAGACGATGCCCAGGCCGGTGACTACCACTCGTCGCATGGAAGCCTCCTGGTCAGAAGTTCGCGGTGGAGGTGAACAGGCCGACGCGAAGGTCGTTGGCCTGGTAGATGTCGCGGCCATCGACGGCAACGGTGCCGTCGGCCATGCCGAGTATCAGGCGCCGGGTGATGATGCGCTTGATATTGATACGGTAGGTGACCTTCGAGGCGTCGGGCAGGATCTGGCCGGTGAACTTCACCTCGCCACAGCCCAGGGCACGGCCCCGCCCGGGATGGCCGAGCCAGCCGAGGTAGAAGCCCACCAGCTGCCACATGGCATCCAGGCCCAGGCAGCCGGGCATCACCGGGTCGCCGGGGAAGTGGCAGTCGAAGAACCACAGGTCGGGAGTGATATCGAGCTCGGCGAGCAGCTCGCCCTTGCCGTGCTCACCGCCCTCCTCGGTGATGGAGGTGATGCGGTCGAGCATCAGCATGTTGGGGGCCGGCAGCTGGGCGTTGCCGGGGCCGAATAGCTCGCCTCGCGAGCAGGCCAGCAGTTCATCGCGTTCGAAGGAGTGTTGCTTGGTCACTGAGAGTCTTTCCGAGAGTCGAATGTTGTTAGTGGCCTAGTCTACTGTCCGTGCAGGGGGAATGCACGCCAGCTGGCAGTGTCCAGGCCTTCATGACCTCAGCGTTGGTAGGGGAGGCGGCCGTTCAGGCGTCGGCATAGCCACAGGCAAAGGCCGGCCCAGACCAGCGCCTGGGCCGGCAGCAGCCAGGGGGCGAGGGTCACGCCGGCGAGCGCCGCGCCGGCGTAGTAGGAGACCGGGCCACTGATGGCGCCACCCAGGGCGGCGAGCCAGGGGCGTGACCAGAGCCATGCCAGGGAGTGGTGCAGCAGGGTAGCGAAGAGTGGCCACAGCAGCCACAGCCAGGGCGGTAGCAGTCCCAGGGCGAGGGTGTCGGTGTGGAATTGAAAGCCGCCGGCCAGGGTCAGGCCGCCGTCCACCGCCAGGCCCAGCAGCGCAAAACCGACGAGCCAGCGCCACTCGCCGGGCCAGGCCTGCCAGCGCAGGTGGGCGGCAAGAATCAGGCCGGCCGTGGTGGCGCCCACCAGGCTGCCGCCCAGCACGCAGGCCAGCCAGCCCGCCTCGAAGGCGAGCAGGTTGGCCACCAGGCGCGGCGTCGAGCGCCGTCGATCCGCCTCAGGCATTGCCGGTGAGCGGGGCCGGACGAGCGCCGGGCTTGGCCAGCAGCAGGTGACAGGTGCCGATGGTGCGCTCCAGGAAGCCCCCCTCGCAGTAGCAGAGGTAGTAGCGCCACATGCGGATGAAGCGCTCGTCGTAGCCGAGGTTGCGCACCGTCTCCAGGCTGGCCTCGAAGCGCTGGCGCCACTCGTGCAGGGTGCGCGCATAGTGGGGGCCGATCTCGTCCAGGGCCAGCACGTTGAGCGAGGTGCGCCGCGTCAGGCCGGAGAGGATGGCGTGGTGGGAGGGCAGGAAGCCGCCGGGAAAGATGTGGCGCTTGATGAAGTCCATCTCGCGCTTGGCGGCCTCGAAGCGCTGGTCGCGGATGGTGATCGCCTGCAGCATCGCCAGGCCGTCGTCGGTGAGCAGGCGGTCCAGGGTGGCGAGGTAGGTCTCCAGGTACTGATGGCCCACCGCCTCGATCATCTCCACGGAGATCAGTCGGTCGTAGCGCCCCTCCAGCTCGCGGTAGTCCTGCTTGAGCAGGGTGATGCGCTCGCCCAGGCCCTCCTCCTCGATGCGCTGCGCGGTATGGGCGTACTGTTCATCGGAGATGGTGGTGGTGGTGACCCGACAGCCGCGGGTCTTCGCCGCGTGGATGGCGAGTCCGCCCCAGCCGGTGCCGATCTCCAGCAGGTGGTGTTCGGCGCGCACGTCGAGCCGCTCGAGCATGATGTCCAGCTTGAAGGTGGAGGCCTCCTCCAGGCTCGCCTCGGGGTAGGGGAAGACGGCGCTGGAGTACATGCGGTGGTCGCGGTCCAGGAAGGTGGCAAACAGCTCGTTGCCGATATCGTAGTGAGCCGAGATGTTGCGCCGCGACCCCGAGAGGCTGTTGCGTTGCAGGCGGTAGAGGGCAGCCAGCAGCCAGCGGCCCAGGCGGGCGGTGCCGTTCTCCATCTCGCCATTGACCCGCTCCAGATTGGCGGCGAACAGACGCACCAGGGCGACCAGGTCGTCGGCATCCCAGTCCCCCTCCATGTAGGCCTCCGCTGCCCCTACGGTGCCGCCCAGCGCCAGGCGCTTCCACACCCGGCTGTCGCGCACCACCAGGGTGACGGCGAGCGGCCCGCCCTGGCCCAGGCGGTGGCGGTGATGCCCCTCGATCAGGGTGACCTGACCGCCCTCCAGGCGGTCAAGCTGGGCCAGCAGTCGCGGGCGCAGCCAGCGGGTCAGGCGGTCGGCGTCGTCCGCGAGGGGACGGGTGGCGGTGGCGGAGCGCAGCGTGTTCACGTCGGTCTCTCCTGCTAGCGGTCGGCATCGGGGCCGGGATGGTCATGGATCGGCACGCGCTTGGCCCACAGGCGCAGCGCCTCGAGGTGGATGCCGGTGAGGGTCTTGAGGCTCATCCACGGCTGGCGCGCCAGGGTGGCGAGCAGCACGCGGCGGGTCGCCGGGCGGGCGGTCAGGGTCAGGGTGGCGTCGAAGTGGCATTCGCCCTCGCGCCAGTTCTCCATGTGCATCAGTAGCCGCTCGCCGGGGGTGTTAAAGCGCCAGTGGTAGGTCATGTCCATGGGGTTGAAGGGGGAGACGTGCATCGCCTTGGCGAACTCGGCCCCGTGGGAGTGGCGGGCCGGGTCCACCGCGCAGGCGTAGCGGGTACGCTCTCCCCAGGGAGTGTTGCTTACCTCACCCAGCACCGCGCGCAGCGCGCCCGCGGGGTCGAAGGCGTAGTAGAGAGAGATGGGATTGAAGCCCAGGCCCAGGGTGCGCAGCTGGGTGAGCACACAGATACGGCCATCCGGTGCGCTGCCCAGCTGGCGCTCCAGCTCCTCGCGCACCACCTGCTTCAATGGCCGGTCGTGGGGAGCCAGGTAGTCCTCGCGACGGAAGCGCGCCAGGGCGGGGCGCCGGGCGCTGAAACCGGGTACCCCGTCGAACAGTTCAGGCAGCTCGTCGAGGTCGAGCCAGGCCATCCACACCCCATAGCTGAAGGCGTGCTCGCGCGGCAGGAAGCGGCGATGGCGCAGTTCTCCGCGGTAGATGCGTGAGCGGGGCGTGGCGATCATGCGTGCTCGGCCTCCCTTGCCACCGGGCTCAGCAACTCCGCGACTCCCTCGGGCCCCGCCTCGTCACCACCCAGGGCATGGGCCACGCGCAGGGCGCTCCAGACGCCGTCCTCGTGGAAGCCGTTGCGCCAGTAGGCGCCACAGTAGTGGGTGCGAAAGGCGGCGCCGGAGATCTCGGCGTGGCGCGCCTTGGCCGCTTCGCCCGCCAGGGTGAACTGGGGGTGGGCGTAGGTGAAGCGGCCCAGCACCTTCTCCGGGGCGATGGCAGCGGTGTCGTTGAGGGTGACGCAGAAGGTGTGGGGCGCCTCCAGGCGCTGCAGGATGTTCATGTCGTAGGTGACCGAGACCCGTGACGCCTCGTCGCGGCCGTCGAGGCGGTAGTTCCAGCTCGCCCAGGCGCGGCGGCGGCGCGGCAGCAGCCGGGTGTCGGTATGCAGTACCACCTCGTTGTCCTGGTAGGGCAGGGCGCCGAGGATCTCGCGCTCGGCGGGGCTCGGGTCCTCCAGCAGCGCCAGGGCCTGGTCGGCGTGGCAGGCCATCACCACCTCGTCGAAGTGCTCGACTCCCAGATCGCTGCGCAAAGCCACGCCATCGGCCAGCCGGCGGATGCCGCGCACCGGTGTCGACAGGCGGATGCGGCTCGCGTAGGGCGCGGTGAGCAGCGGGATATAGCTGCGCGAACCGCCGACCAGGGTGTGCCACTGGGGCCTGTCGTTGACCGACAGCAGGCCGTGGTGGCGGAAGAAGCGCACGAAGAACTGCAGCGGGAAGTCGCGCAGGTCGCTCAGGCTCGCCGACCAGATCGCCGCCCCCATGGGCAGCAGGTAGCGGCGCTGGAAGGCCTCGCCGAAGGCGTTGCTCTCGAGCCACTCACCCAGGGTCATGGCAGGGTCGAGCGTGCCGTCGTCCATGGCTCGTATCGCCTCGCGATTGAAGCGCAGGATCTCACGCAGCAGGCCGTAGAAGCTGGGGCGCAGCAGGTTGCGGCGCTGGGCGAACAGGCTGGTCAGGGTATGGCCGTTGTACTCGAAGTCTTGGCTCGTCTCGTGTACCGAGAAGCTCATCTCGGTGGGCTGGGTGAGCACTCCGAGGCGCTGCATCAGCCGCTGGAAGTGCGGATAGGTCCAGTCGTTGAAGACGATGAAGCCGGTATCGATGGCGTAGTGGCGACCTTCGAGCTCCACATCCACGGTGGCGGTGTGGCCACCCAGGCGGTTATTGGCCTCGAGCAGCGTCACCTCGTGGCGGCCCGAGAGGTACCAGGCGGCGGCCATGCCGGCGATGCCGCTGCCGACCACGGCAACGCGCCGCTTGGACATGGTGGCCTGCCGGCTATCCATGGCGATACGCTGGCGGGCCATGGCATGGGGAGGGCGAGCATTCATGGGCGAGTCTCTGTGGCGGTCTCGGGCCGCGCCAGGCGCCGCCCCAGTCGATAGCGCAGGGGAGCGGGCAGGATGCCCGCCAGCTTGACCAGCAGGGTGAAGCGGCGCGGGAAGTGGATGTCCAGGCGGTGCCTGGCCAGGCCCGCGAGGATCGCTTCAGCGGCCTGGTCGACCTCGATCCGCATCGGCATGGCGAAGTCGTTGCGGTCGGTGAGCGGAGTCCTGACGAAGCCGGGATGGATCACGCTGACGTCGATCCCCTCGGCGTCCAGGTCCAGGCGCAGCGCTTCCAGGAAGTGGCTCAACGCGGCCTTGGAGGCGCCGTAGGCCTCTGACCGGGGCAGCGGCAGGTAGGCCGCGGCGCTTGAGGTGGCGGCGAGCAGCGGCCGGCCCCCCTGGGTCCGGGCGCGGCGCAGCAGCGGCAGGGCGGCATCGATGCAGTGGATCGCCCCATGGAAGTTGGCGGCGAAGACCCGCTCCACCAGGTCGGTGTCGAAGTCGCGGGCGTCGAGGTACTCGCAGGTGCCGGCGTTGAGGATCACCAGGTCGAGTCCGCCGAAGGCCGCCTCGAGTTGCTGGCCCGCATTACGCACCGCGGCACGGTCGGTGACGTCCAGGGGCAGCGCCAGGGCGTTGTCGTGGCCGGCGGCCAGTTCGTCGAGGGCCGCCGCGTCGCGTCCGCTGAGCGCCACACGGTCGCCGCGGGCCAGCATGCGTTCGGCCAGGGCGCGGCCGATGCCCGAGGTGGCGCCGGTGAGCCAGATGCGCTGGGGGTCGGACATGGAGCCTCCGGGTGGTGGTTGCCGCGCCCGAGGCCGCTGCCTTCAGGCGTCGAGCCGGCGCTTGATCAGTCGAATGGCGCCGCCCAGGAGCGGCAGCCTTTCATATAACAGGTCGCCGGCATCGAAGTAGTCGCGATGGCGGGCGATCCGGCCGCTGCCGTCCTCCGCGAAGGTGAGGTGGGAGCACCCCTCGACCGCGTACTCCTTGCCGCCCGCGAGCCGCGGGTGGGTCAGGTACATCGTCCAGCTGGCAAAGGCCTCCCGACCGTTGCGCTGCCGCTCGTGGAAGGCGAAGCGGCACGATGTAACGTTGCTGTACAAGGCGGAAAAGTACCTCTCTAGGGCCTCTGCGCCCTCTATCCGGTGCAGTGGGTCCTGGAAGACGACGTCATGAGTATAGAACCCGTAGAGTCTTTCTGTACAGCTTTTGTCAAGCTTATTGAAGAAAGCACAGAAGGCCTCCAGCTGGGGGTCGTCCGACATGGCATCTCTCCGCGGGGTGGTGTCAGTCGGCCTTGAGGGCCTTGAGGGCCTTGAAGGCGTCCAGCGCGCGGGCGCGGGCCGCCTTGTGGTCGACGATGGGCGCCGGGTAGCCGCTGCTTCCCAGCAGGTCCCGGGGCGGGGCATGGCGCGCCTTGGCGGGCAGCGTGGCGAGCTCCGGCAGCCACTCGGCGATGAAGCGGCCGTCGGGGTCGAAGCGGCGCGACTGGGTGGTGGGGTTGAAGATACGGAAGTAGGGGGCGGCGTCGGTACCGGTGGAAGCGGCCCACTGCCAGCCGCCGTTGTTGGCGCAGAACTCGCCATCCACCAGGTGGCGCAGGAAGAAGGCCTCGCCGTGGCGCCAGTCGACCAGCAGGTGCTTCGAGAGGAACATGGCGGTGATCATGCGCAGGCGATTGTGCATCCAGCCGGTGGCGACGAGCTGACGCATGGCGGCATCGACGATGGGATAGCCGGTGCGCCCCTCGCACCAGGCGGCGAAGCCCGCCTCGTCGTCGCGCCAGGCCAGCGCCTCGGTATGGCGCTGGAAGGGGCGGTGGCGGCAGACCCGCGGGAAGCCCACCGCCACATGGCGGTAGAACTCGCGCCACACCAGTTCGTTGACCCAGGCGACGAGGCCCGCATCGCCCTCGCCCAGGCTGCCGTCATTCTCGGCAAGCACCGCCTGCAGGCACTGGCGGTGGGAGATCATGCCCAGCGCCAGATAGGGGGAGAGCTCGCTGGTGCCGCGGATGGCCGGGAAGTCGCGCTGGCTGGCGTAATGGCGGCCACGGAAGCGCAGGAAGCGTTCCAGGCGGTCGGCGGCCGGCGCCTCGCCGGCGGGCCACTGGCGGCCGTCGATGGGGGTGTCGGCGAGTTCGGGCAGTTCGGGCAGCGGGTCGCTCTCGATACCGGTGGGTGCCTGGGGGACAGGGGTGTCGCTGAGCGCCAGGCGCTCGGCGTCGAGGCGGCGGTGCCAGGCCCGGGCGAAGGGGGTGAAGACGCCGTAGTAGTCCCCCTTGCCGGTCAGCAGCTCCCCCGGGGCAAAGGCCACGGCGTCATGGTGGCCATGGGCCTCGAGTCCCGCCGCCCGGAAGGCCTCGATCACCGCGGCGTCCCGGGCGAGTTCGTCCACCGGGTACTCGCGGTTGAAGTGCAGCCCGCTGGCGCCGGTCTCCCGGGCGATGGCCAACAGCGTCTCGGGGGCCTCGGCGAAGTCGTCGATATCGCGATGCAGCAGCGGGATATTGAGCCCCTCGAGGTCCTCCTTCAGGGCGGCCACGCCGCGGGCGCGGAAGTCGAGCTGATTGGCGCCGTGGCCGTGGCGCTGCCAGTGGGGCAGGGCGCGTAGATACACCGCCACTACCGGGCCGCGGCGGGACGCCGCGACCAGGGCGCGGTTGTCATGCAGGCGCAAATCGCTGCGAAACCACATCAGGGTCGGCGTCATGGTCGCTCCGTCAGTCGTCCTTGTCAGGCAATGGGCAGCAGGGTCTGCAGCCGGGTGATCGCTTCGCCGAGGTCATCTCCCAGCACCGCCACACCGCTGTCGTCGAGGTCGGCCTGGCGGATGCGTGCCACCGGGCCACACAGCCCGAGGGGGACCGCCAGCTGTTCTGCCAGACGCGGCAACTGGCGGCGGATCAGGTCGGTGCGCCCGGCATGGCTGCCGGCCATCAGAACGCCGCTGGCGCTCAGGCGCTCCACCGCCAGGGGCAGTTCGCCCAGCGGTGGTGCGACGTCGAGCAGCCGCACGTTCAGGCCACGGTCGCCGGCCACCAGCGCGGCCAGCAGCAGCCACAGGGTGCCGGGGTCGTCGGGCAGCGGCATGGCCAACAGGGTGGGCCCCTCGACGAGGGCATTGCCGTGATAGAGGCGCATGCCGATGCGGGTGCGCAGGAAGGACTCCAGGGTGCGGCGCTGCAGCTCGTCACCCAGCCGCTCGCCCCAGCGTTCCTCCAGCTCGCGTATTGCCGGCGCCCACAGCTCGACCACGCAAGTGGTCACCGGATAGAGCGCCAGCGACTCGGCATAGAGGGTCTCGAGTCGCGTGATATCCAGTGCCTCCACGGCGCCGACCAGGCGGCTGCGCTGTGCGGGCCAGTCGCCTGGGGCGGGGGGCGCTGCCTCGGGCTCGGCGATGTCGGGACGGTCGAGCAGCTCACGTACCTGACTCACCGGGACCCCGCGGTTGAGCCACTGCAGGATCTGCTCCACCCGCTCGATATCCTCGCGAGCATAGAGGCGATGCCCCTTGGGTGTGCGGCGTGGCTTGATCAGCCCGTAACGGCGCTCCCAGGCGCGCAGGGTCACGGAATTGACGCCGGTGAGGCGCGACACCTCTCGAATGGGGTAGAGCGGAGTCTCGCCGCCGTGCTGGGTCGGCTCAGTCATGGCGCAAGATGTCCTTTGCGGCGTGATGCATCAGGGGTGGATAAAGGGGATCGGTTTGGCTCGCTGGCCAGGACCTCGCCCAGGTGGTGGCCGGAGAGCCAGGCGTCCTCGATGCGGGGGCCGCGCCAGCTATCCCCGCACAGCGCCAGGCCGTTGCCGGAGAGGCGGTAGTCGAGGTTGACCGCCTCGCCCGTGGCGAAGACATCGGGCTGGGCGTAGCGCCAGCGGTGGGCGCCCATGGCGCTGGGCTCGGGCAGGGTGACATCGCCGGGCAGGCCACGCTGGAAGGCGTCGAGTAGTGCCTCGGCGATGGTCTCGGGGCCGTCCTCGAGGCGTGCCTCGCTCCATTCGAGGTTGGCCAGCAGGGTCAGGCTCTCGCCCTGGTCGTGGCGGCCAGGCTTGAGATGGTTGCGAACCACGAAGCGTAGCGCCGGATCCGCCAGGCGCACCGCCTGCCAGTCGTGGTCCACCTCGGGCAGCCCTGGCAACGGCGCATCGAACAGCACCCAGGCGGCCCAGCAGGGGCGTTGGATCACCGCCGCGCAGGCCTCTGCCAGGGCCGCATCGTGGGGTGCCAACAGTGTCCGGGCCTGGGGCGCGGGGGTGGCGACGACTACCTGTGTGAAGGGGCCGTGACGCCTGCCTTCGGTATCCACCAGCCACCACGACCGGGCGTCGCCTTCGAGTCGCTCGATATGGGTCCCGGCGTGAAGCTCGAGTCCCTCTGCCAGGTGGCGGGTGAGCGCGCTCATGCGCGGGGTGCCGCATAGCCGCAGCAGATCGTCCCGATGGCGGTGCCAGCCATCCTCGGCGGCGGACCACAGCGAAGTGGGCCATTCGGCCAGGCAGCCTGACGCCTGCCACCCCTCTGTGGCGTCGGCAAAGGTGGCTTCGCGCACGCTGAGGAACTGGGCGCCGAGGTCCAGGGTGGCCTCGGGCAGCCGGCGGCTGGACATGCGGCCTCCCGGGCCCCGGGCCTTGTCGAACAGGGTCACCGGCCGGCTGGCGGCAGCCAGCGCCCGGGCACAGGCCAGGCCGGCGATGCCGGCGCCGATGATGGCGGTATTGTTCTGAGGCTGAGTCATGGCACCCTCGAGGATGGTTTTCCGCTAGACTAGCAGAAGTGTACAACAGCTGTATAACTCATCACGGATACGAGGAGACCCAGATGCGCGTGCTGATCACCGGAGGAAGCGGTTTCGTGGGCCAGCGTCTGTGCCAGCGGCTGGTGGAGGCGGGGCACCGGGTGCAGGTGGTCTCGCGGGATCCCGCCGCGGCGCGGGGTCGGCTCCCCGAGGCGGTGGACGTGCGGCGCTCGGCGCTGGACTTCGTCGACACCCCGCCCGAGGCCCTGGTCAACCTGGCCGGCGAGTCCATCGCTGCCAAGCGCTGGAGCGACGACCAGAAGGAGAAGCTGCTCGACTCGCGGCTGAACGCCACCCGCGAGCTGGTGGGTCTCTGCGAGCAGCTGCAGCAGACCGGCGGGCGGCTGCCCCGCGCGCTGGTCTCCGCGTCGGCGATGGGTTACTACGGAGACCAGAGTGATCGCGAGGTGACCGAGGAGACGCCGCCCCACGACGAGTTCGCCCACCGCCTCTGCCGGCGTTGGGAGGAGGCCGCCCGGGAGACCGAAGCCTTCGGTGTACGGGTCGTCCGGCTGCGCATCAGCCTGGTACTCGACCAGGGCGGCGGCAGCCTTCAGAAGATGCTGCCGCCCTTCAAGCTGGGGCTGGGTGGGCGCTTCGGCAGCGGCAAGCAGTTCATGCCCTGGGTGCACCGCGAGGACCTGGTGCGCGCCATCCTCTTCCTGCTCGAGCGTGACGACCTGGAGGGGCCCTTCAATGGCAGCGCACCGCACCCGGTCACCAACGCCGAGTTCACCCGCACCCTGGCGAAGCAGCTGGGTCGACCGGCGCTCTTCCCGGTGCCGGCCATCGCCCTGGAGACCGCCTTCGGCGAGATGGCGCGGCTGCTGCTGACCGGCGCCGACATGCGTCCGAAGCGACTCCAGGAGGCCGGCTTCCGCTTCGAGTACGAGACCCTGGAAGCCGCCCTGGCCGATATCCTGGCTTAGCGGCTCTCTTCCCCCACCGTCACGATCACCCGCACGGCGTCCAGGCGCAGGCGGGTGCCCTCGATGGCCTCGTCCAGGGCGGCGCGCTCGGCGCGCAGCGCCGCGAGTTCGTCGTCGCGCACCGCCGGGTTGCGCCGCGCCAGGGCGGTGAGGCGTGACAGCTCGCCATCGAGTTCCTCGCGCATGCGCCCCTGGGCCGCCTCGACGATGGAGGGCAGCTCGCGCTCCGCCTCGCCCTCGCCGCGGTCGAGCAGCTCGCGCAGCACCTCCAGGCGGCTACGGATCAGGTCCCGGGCCATCGCCTTCTTGACCTTCTGCAGGTTCTTCGAGAGCCCGGTGAAGGAGATCTTGTCGGTCAGGTTGGCGCCGGACTCGTCGAGCAGCACGCGCACCGCGGTGGGTGGCAGGAAGCGGTTGAGGTGCAGCTTCCTGGGCGCCGGGCAGTGGGTGCGGTAGATCAGCTCCACCATCACCCGCCCGGGCGGCAGCGACGGATGCCGAAGCAGCGCGAGTGCCGTATTGCCCATGCTGCCGTCGAGGATGCGGCCCATTATCTCGCGCACCATCGGATGCTCCCAGGAGAGCCGTTGGACGTCGTCCCGGGCCAGCGCCCGGGAGCGCGAGAAGGTGGCCGAGAAGCCCTCTTCCCCCTTGGCCAGCCCCGGCAGGCCGTCGAGCATCTGCGGCCCGGCCACCAGGTGCTGGATGCCGCCGCCCAGCTCCTGGCTGTCGACGCCGAAGATATCCAGCGCCAGGTCCAGGTAGCGGGGCAGGGCACGGTCCTCGTCCAGTTCGCCGATCGCCGCGGCCACCGCCTCGGCGCGCTCGTGCCGGCAGGCATTGAGCTCCAGCAGGCGGTTGCGGCCGGCCTCGCGCTCGGCCAGGCGGCTCTCGAACAGCGCCCGGGTCTCCGTGATCACCTCCTCGAGGGCCTCGTCGTCGAGCAGGGCGTCGGCCAGGGCGTCGCCGAAGGCATCGAAGATCTCGCTGCCGATACCGTGGGGCGCGCTGAAGGAGTCCATGCCGTCGCGGAACCAGCGCAGCAGCTTCGCGCCGGGGCTGGCCGCGAACACTGGCACGTGGATCTCGATGGCGTGGCGTTGGCCGATGCGGTCCAGGCGACCGATGCGCTGCTCCAGCTGGTCGGGGTGCAGCGGCAGGTCGAACATCACCAGGTGGCGGCAGAACTGGAAGTTGCGCCCCTCGGAGCCGATCTCAGAGCACACCAGCACCTGGCAGCCCTCCTCCTCGTCGGCGAAGGCGGCAGCGGCGCGGTCGCGCTCCACCAGCGAGAGCCCCTCGTGGAACACCGGGGCATGGTAGCCCCCCAGCACGCGCAGCGCCTCGGCCAGCCCCTCGGCGGTCTCGCGGTTATGGGCGATCACCAGTACCTTGTCGCCGGCCAGGCCCCCTTCGGCGTCATCGGCCAGTCGCTCGAGCAGCCAGCTGACCCGCGGGTCGATCTGCCACCAGGGCTCGCCGTTGAGCGGATCATCGGACAGGGCGCGGTACATGGCGTCCAGGTAGATCAGCACCTCTGGGTGGTCCAGCCCGGTCTCGATCAGCAGGTCGTCGAGGTACTCCTCGTCGTGGCCCAGCTTGCGCAGCACCCGGCGATAGGCGGCGGGGGGCGCAAGCTCGGTGACATGCAGGCGCCGTTCGGGGAAGCCGCCCACGTGGCGGCGGCTGTTGCGGAACATCACCCGGCCGGTGCCGTGGCGGTCGAGCAACTGGTCGCGCAGCTGATGGCGGGCGGCGACGTGCTGGTCATCGCCGCGTTCGGGGTCGGCCAGGGTATCGAGCAGCGCCAGGCTGTCGGGCTCGTCGATCACCGCGGCGATGCGTTCACGGTCCGCATCCGCACCGGGCAGGCGCTCGAGGGCGTCGATCGCCTCGGCCACTTCCACGTAGTGGGACTCCTCCTCGCGGAAGGCGGCCAGGCTGTGGTAGCGGTCGGGGTCGAGCAGGCGCAGGCGGGCGAAGTGGCTCTCCATGCCCATCTGTTCCGGGGTGGCGGTGAGCAGCAGCAGGCCCTCGCTCTCGGCGGCCAGGCGCTCCACGCAGGCGTAGCCGGGGCCGACCTGCTCCTCGCTCCAGTCCAGGTGGTGGGCCTCGTCGACGATCAGCAGATCCCAGGAGCAGGCCTCTGCCTGGGACTGGCGGTGGGGATTGGCGAACAGCCAGTCCTGGCTGGCCAGCACCAGCTGGCCAGCCTCGAAGGGGTTGGTGTCGCCGTGGGCCTGGCTCTGCTGCTCGTCGAGCAGGGTCACCTCCAAGGCGAAGCGGCGCAGCAGCTCCACCAGCCACTGGTGGGTCAGGCTCGCCGGCACCAGGATCAGCGCCCGCTCGGCGCGGCCGGTGAGCAGCAGGCGGTGCAGGATCAACCCCGCCTCGATGGTCTTGCCCAGCCCCACCTCGTCGGCCAGCAGCACCCGCGGGGCGTGGCGGCGGGAGACCTCGTCGGCGATATACAGCTGGTGGGGGATCAGGTCGATGCGCGGGCCGGCCAGGCCCAGCGCCGGGTTCTGCTCCACGCGGTGATAGTGGTGCAGGGTGCGGAAGCGCAGGTCGAACCAGTCGTTGCGGTTGACCTGGCCGGTGAGCAGGCGGTCGCGGGCCTGGTCGAACTGCATGCTGTCGGCCAGGCGTGCCTCGGGCAGTTCACGCAGCTCGCCCTGGTCGTCCTCGCCGATGTAGACGATCAGGCCGCCGACCTCCTTGGTGTCATCGACGGTCAGCGTCCAGCCCTCGGCGGCGCGGATGCGGTCGCCACTGCCGAAGGCCACGCGGGTCAGCGGTGCCTGGCGGCTGCTGTAGGTGCGGGTTTCCTGGCTGGCACCGAACAGCACGGTGACGCTGCGGGCGTCGCAGCTGAGGATGGTGCCAAGGCCCAGTTCGGCCTCGCCGTCGCTGATCCAGCGCTGGCCGGGGGAGAAGTCGCTCATGATGCCTCGAGGATGCTGTAACAGGGTGCGCTCACGGCCGCTGGAAAGGGGCGGCCCGGGGACAGGGCGCGGTATCTTACAGCAAAGCCCGTCGCGGCTTAAGCGTGGGACTACCTCGCAGGGCTATCCGCAGCTCAAGGCTTTCCCGGCGCCTTTCGCTATTGCCGGATGATTAGCCGTGATAGCCCTGCTACTTCTCCCGGCCCAGCCAGCTATCCAGCTGGGCGCGGGTGAGCTCGCCCACATGACGCTCCACGGCGCGGCCCTCGGCGTCGAACAGCACCGTGGTGGGCAGCCCCGGTGATTCGCTGAGCACCATCAGCTCCTGGTGGGGGTCGAGCAGGGCGTAGCGGAAGTCGAGCTCCTGGTCGTCCAGGTAGCGCACCACCTGCAGCAGCGACTCGCCCTGGTTGGCCACCACCACGGTGACGTCCTCCCGGGCATCGGCCTCGGCTAACAGTGGCATCTCACGCAGGCAGGGCGGACACCAGGTGGCCCACAGGTTGAGCACCACCCGCTCGCCCTCGAGCTCGCGCAGGTTGACCGTATTGCCGTCGAGATCCTCCAGGGCGATGTCGGGCAGTTGCTTGAGTGCCATGCCGCCGCCGAAGGGTGCCAGGGTGACGGTGGCCAGCCACAGAGCCGAGACTACCACCAGCATGGCCATGGCCCCCACCAGTCGACCGAGGTGCTCGCGCAGTGCCCAGCCGGTCCAGATCAGCCCGGCCATCAGCCCCCACAGCCCGTGATAGCCCGGCTGCCACAGCTTGAGGGCGTCCAGCGGGGCGGCGGTGTAAGCGTCCAGGTGCAGGGCCACATGGCCGACCCTGGCGCCGATCAGCCAGGCTAGCAGCAGGCCATTGAACCAGCGGGCGTGGATGCGCCGCGGCAGCCCCAGCAGCCAGGCGCTGGCACCCAGCAGCAGCAGGGCGGCGACGAAGGCGTAGAGGCGCGGCAGCGAGAGCAGGACGGGGCCGAGTGCGATGGCATCCATGGGGCGTGACTCCTTGAGGGCAGGGTCGGCGAGCGAGTGACGAGCGGTTACACTGTGGCGCAGCCGATCCCGGACTTCGCCAAGCCTACTGCCGGCGGACGGGACTGTCATCCGACGCATCCGCTACCGGGAGCCGCCATGGCCAAGTCCGCCTTCGACACCCTGCGTGCCCTGGCCATTGCCAGCCAGGCGCTGGGCTTCATCCTGATCATCACCCTGGAGACCGTGATGGGGGATGCCGCGCGCCCCTGGCAGGGCTGGACCCTGGCCGCCATGGTGGTGGCGGCACTGTGGATCGCCCTGGTGCGACTGTATCGGCGCAACCGGGAACGCAAGGCCCGGCATGACGATTGAGTCGCAGCAGGAGTCCCGGCTGGCGCGGCTCAAGGTGCCGCTCGGCCTGCTGCTGGGGCCGCTGCTGGCGGGGCTGCTGCTGATGCTGGGCGCCCCGGAGGGGCTGTCCGAACCGGCCTGGCGGGTGGTGGCGCTGACCGCCTGGATGGCCGTGTGGTGGGTGCTCGAGCCGGTACCCATCGCGGTGACGGCGCTGCTGCCGCTGGTGCTGCTGCCGCTGCTCGAGGTGGCGCCCATCGAGGACGTCGCCGCCCCCTACGCCAACCCGCTGATATTTCTCTTCCTGGGTGGCTTCCTGCTGGCCGAGGCGATCCAGCGCTGGGGGCTGCATCGGCGTATTGCCATGCTGGTGTTGCGCGTGGCGGGGCGCCGCCCCGATCACTTGGTGGCCGGCTTCATGGCCGCCACCGCCGCGTTGAGCATGTGGGTGAGCAACACCGCTACCGCGGCGCTGATGGTGCCCATCGGCCTCTCGGTGCTGGAGATGCTCAAGCAGCGCGGTGGCGAGGGTGGCAGCCATCATATGGCGCTGACCCTGCTGCTGGGGATCGCCCTGGGTGCCAATATCGGCGGCATGGGAACCCTGATCGGCACACCGCCCAATGCCCTGCTGGCCGGCTTCATGGCCGACAGCTACGGCATCCAGATCGGCTTCGCCCAGTGGATGGCGGTGGCGTTGCCTCCCGCGCTGCTGCTGCTGGCGCTGGCCTGGTGGCTGCTCACCCGCTGGATCTACCCGGTGGGGCGCAGCGAGCTGCCCGGGGTCGCCGCCATGCTCGAGGAGCAGGCCCGCGACCTGGGGCGAATGACGCGCCCGGAGCAGCGCGTGGCGGCCATCTTCGCCCTGGTCGCCCTGGCCTGGGTGTTTCGCCCGCTGCTCGAGGCCTGGCTGGAGGTACCTCTCAGCGACGCCGGCATTGCGGTCACCGCCGCCGTTCTGCTGTTCGTGGTACCGGCACGCTGGCGCCAGCGTCAGTTCCTGATGGACTGGGATGCCGCGGCCAACCTGCCGTGGGGTGTGCTGATCATGGTGGGTGGCGGGCTGAGCCTGGGGACCGCCATCGAGTCCAGCGGCCTGGCTGCGGCGGTGGCCGAGGGGCTGGCCGTGTTCGGAAGCTGGCCGACCTGGGGGCTGGTGGCCATGGTGGCCCTGGTAGTGATGGCGATGAGCCATATGACCAGCAACACCGCGACGGCCGCCGCCATCCTGCCGCTCACCGCCTCGCTGACGGTCAGCCTCGGCCACAGCCCGCTGCTGCTCTCGGTGCCGGTGGCCATGGCGGCGAGCTGCGCCTTCATGCTGCCGGTGGCCACCCCGCCCAACGCCGTGGTCTTCGCCAGTGGCCAGCTCAGCGTGGCGGAGATGGTGCGCGCCGGGGCACTGGTCAGCCTGGCGGCGCTGGTGGTGATCGTGGCGGTGGTCTTCGCCCTGGCGATGCCGCTGCTCGGCTTCGGCTGGGCGGCGTGACCCAGGCCCCTGGCCCGGGGAGGTTTGACGCAGGACAAGGCGAAGCGGCGCACGGGCACTATGCTGAAGTGAGAGGGGGAGTCACCGCCCCCGGTTCTTTCCGCCACTGCAGGAGACTTCTCATGTTCAAGACCATTCTGGTGCCCCTCGACGGTTCCGAGCACGCCATCAAGGCGCTGAATGTCGCTGCCTCTCTGGCGCGTGGCGGGACGGCGAAGCTGCACCTGATGACCGTGGCAGAGTTTCCGCCGGACAATATCGGGCTGTTCACCGGTGGCACTGCCGAGCCGTTCTCCGAGGCGGAGCGCGAGAAGCTGGCCGCGGGCATGAAGGAGGAAGCCCACAAGGTGATCGAGCAGGCGCGTGACGCGGTCGACCTGAGCGGACTGGAGGTGGAGGAGAGCGTGCGCCAGGGGCGCCCTGCCGAGTTGATCAACGAGGAGGCCGAGAAGGTCACTGCCGATGTCATCGTGATGGGCAGCCGCGGTCTCAGCGACGTGCGTGGGATGATGTTCGGCAGCGTCTCCCACAAGGTCAGTCACACCGCCAGCTGCAGCGTGATCACGGTGACCTGAGCGCCTCTCCCTCGAACGCGCGACCTCTGCCTTCGGGAGGCAGAGGTCGCGCGGTGGCTGGCAAGCCGAGCAACGAAAAAGGCCTTGCGATCACTCGCAAGGCCTTGAATTCTTGGTCGGAGTAGCAGGATTCGAACCTACGACCTCTGCCTCCCGAAGGCAGCGCTCTACCAAGCTGAGCTATACTCCGATGTCGATTCTCGAGGGCTCCACCTCATCGACGCAGCGTAGTTTACGCAAATGTCGGCGGAATGCAACCCCGCCGGAGCCTTTTCACGCCTGGCGATCCACCGCCAGGTGGGCCAGTTCGGCCATGCTGTCGCGGTAGGGGCTGGCCGGCAGTTTCTCGAGCTGGGCCAGGGCCAGGTCGGCCATCTCCACGGCGCGGCTGCGGGTGTACTCCAGGGCACCGGTGGCGTCGATGATCTCCAGCACCTCCTGCAGGTGGTCGAGGCCACCCTGGCGGATCGCCTGGCGGATCACCTTGGCCTGCGCCGGGGTGCCCTTGGCCATGGCCTGGATCAGCGGCAGGGTGGGCTTGCCCTCGGCCAGGTCGTCGCCGACATTCTTGCCCATGGCCTCGGCATCGCCCTGGTAGTCGAGCAGGTCGTCGATCAGCTGGAAGGCCAGGCCCAGGTAGCGGCCGTAGTGCTGCAGCGCGGCCTCCTGTTCCGGGGTGGCCTCGGCAAGGATGGCGCCGCTGTGGCTGGCCGCCTCGAACAGCATGGCGGTCTTGCCCTGGATGGTCTCGAAGTAGGCGGCCTCGTCGATGTCCGGGTTGCCGACGTTGGTGAGCTGCTGCACCTCTCCCTCGGCGATCACGCAGGTGGCGGAGGAGAGCACGTCCATGATCCGCATGGAGCCCACCTCGACCATCATCTGGAAGGAGCGTGAGTAGAGGAAGTCGCCGACCAGTACCGAGGGGGCATTGCCCCAGGCGTCGTTGGCGGTGGCCTTGCCGCGCCGCAGGTGAGACTCGTCCACGACATCGTCATGCAGCAGGGTGGAGGTGTGCATGAACTCGATCAGGGTGGCCAGTGTCACGTGGCGGTCGCCCTGGTAGCCCAGCGCCCGGGCGGCCAGCAGTACCAGCAGCGGGCGCAGCCGCTTGCCACCGCTGGCAATGATGTACTGACCGATGGTCTCGACCAGCGGGATGCGCGAGCCGAGCTGGGCCATGATGGTGCGATTGACGGCGGCAAAGTCCTCGGCCACGGCGGCGTGGATCGGGGAGGGTGCGGCGATGTCGGAAACTGGAGCGTGGGTGGGCATGGAGGCGATATCGACGGTCGGTTGGGGGCCGGGGCGAGGTGGCCCCCTCTGGCCATGGATTGCCGGCCATGCTATGGGGCCCCCTCGGGGGCGTCAAGGCGCGCTGCCGGGCGGCGGGACGAACGGCGTGTTTCGCGGGTTGTCTGGGGCGTCGCCTGTCGTTATAATTCGCGACCCACTCATCTCGCTCCCTGTCAGATGGCTGCCAAAAGGGGCGCCACTCGAAGCAGGCCGACGAAGAGCCCAACCCGATGAGTCCTGGAGAGAGAAGCATGTACGCAGTTATCAAGAGCGGTGGCAAGCAGTACCGCGTTCAGGAAGGCCAGACCCTGAAGCTCGAGAAGATCGAAGTCCCCACCGGCGAGTCCATCGACTTCGACGAAGTGCTGCTGGTCGGCAGCGAGGACGAGGTCAAGGTCGGCGCGCCGCTGGTTGACGGTGCCAAGGTCTCAGCCGAGGTTGTCTCCCACGGCCGTGGCGACAAGGTGACCATCATCAAGTTCCGTCGCCGCAAGCACCACATGAAGCGTCAGGGCCACCGCCAGTGGTTCACTGAAGTCAAGATCACCGGGATCTCCGCCTAAGCGGTCCATCCCCCTGAACGGAGGTTTATTCCATGGCACATAAGAAGGCAGCGGGCTCTACCCGTAACGGTCGCGATTCCGAATCCAAGCGCCTTGGCGTCAAGCTCTTCGGTGGCCAGGCCGTGAACGCCGGCAACATCATCGTTCGCCAGCGCGGCACCAAGTTCCACGCCGGCACCGGCGTCGGTATCGGCCGTGACCACACCCTGTTCGCACTGGACGAGGGCGTGGTCAAGTTCGAGACCAAGGGTCCGAAGAACCGCAAGTTCGTCAGCGTCGTCTCTGCCTGAGACGCCTGATGCTTGCCGCGAGAAGGCCCCGCCACGGCGGGGCCTTCTTGTACGTATACTCAGGCGGGTGGGACGGCATATTGCCGTCAGGAGAGTGACAGATGCAGTTCGTCGACGAATCCTCGATCATCGTGGAGGCCGGCAAGGGGGGCAATGGCTGCCTCAGTTTCCGCCGCGAGAAGTACGTGCCCAAGGGTGGTCCCGATGGTGGCGACGGTGGCCATGGTGGCAGCGTCTACCTGATCGGTGACGACTCCCTCAACACCCTCATCGACTTCAAGTACCAGCGCTTCTACAAGGCCCAGAACGGTCAGCCCGGCATGGGTCGGCAGATGAGCGGTCGGGCCGGTGAGGACCTGCACGTCAAGGTGCCGGTGGGGACCACGGTGATCGACGAGGACACCCTCGAGGTGATCGCCGACGTCACCGAGATCGGCCAGGTGGTGCTGGTGGCCCAGGGCGGCCGCCGCGGGCTCGGCAACATCCACTTCAAGTCCTCCACCAACCGCGCGCCGCGGCGGACCACGCCGGGCACCGAGGGCGAGCGTCGCAACCTGCGCCTGGAGATGAAGGTGATGGCCGACGTGGGCCTGCTGGGCATGCCCAATGCCGGCAAGTCGACGCTGATCCGCGCCGTCTCCGCGGCCAAGCCCAAGGTGGCCAACTACCCCTTCACCACCCTGGTGCCCAACCTGGGGGTGGTGAAGCTCGGCATGCACGAGCACTTCGTGATGGCCGACGTGCCGGGGCTGATCGAGGGCGCCTCGGACGGCGCCGGCCTGGGGCTGCGCTTCCTCAAGCACCTGACCCGGACCCGACTGCTGTTCCACGTGGTGGATGTGGCGCCCTTCGACGAGTCCAACCCGGTGGAGGCCGCCGAGGCGATCATCCACGAGTTGGGTGAGTTCTCGCCGGCCCTGGCCGAGCTGCCGCGCTGGCTGGTGCTCAACAAGCTCGACCTGCTGCCCGAGGAGGAGCGCGAGGCGCGTGCCGACGAGATCGTGCGTCGCCTGGCCTGGGATGGGCCGGTATTCCGCATCTCGGCGATCTCCGCCGACGGCACCGATGCCCTGGTGCAGGCCGCCTACCGCTGGCTGACCGAGCAGCGCCAGCTCGAGAACGAGGACGAGGAGGCCGCCGAGCGTGCCCGCGAGATGCGCGCACGTATGGAAGACGAGGCGGTAGCCCGCACTGAGGCGCGGCTGGGTCGCAAGCGCAAGACGGCCGACGAGGATGATGACGACTTCGATGACGACGACTACGACGTCGAGGTCGAATACGCGCCTTGAGGATCGAGAGCGAATGGAAAGCAACGAGCAGGTGGCAGGCCGCGAGGCGCTGATCGGCGCCCGACGGGTGGTGGTGAAGATCGGCAGCGCGCTGCTGACCAACGACGGTCGCGGCCTCGACGAGGCGGCGATCGGCGGTTGGGTGGATCAGATCGCCGCGCTGCACAAGAGCGGCATCGAGGTGGTGCTAGTCTCCTCCGGGGCGGTGGCCGCGGGCATGGTGCGCCTCGGCTGGCAGGCGCGCCCCTCGGCGGTGCACGAGCTGCAGGCCGCCGCGGCGGTGGGCCAGAACGGCCTCACCGAGTGCTACGAGGGCCACTTCGCCCGCCACGGCCTGCTGACTGCTCAGGTGCTGCTGACCCACGACGACCTCTCCAACCGCAAGCGCTACCTCAATGCGCGCTCGGCGCTGCGCACCCTGGTGGGCCTGCGGGTGGTGCCGGTGATCAACGAGAACGACACCGTGGTTACCGACGAGATCCGCTTCGGCGACAACGATACCCTGGGCGCCCTGGTGGCCAACCTGCTGGAGGCCGATGCCCTGGTGATCCTCACCGACCAGGAGGGGCTGTTCGACGCCGATCCGCGCGGCAACCCCGAGGCGCGGTTGATCGGCGAGGGGCGCGCCGATGACCCGGCGCTGGCGGCGGTGGCCGGCGGTAGTGGTGCCCTGGGGCGCGGTGGCATGGCCACCAAGATTCGTGCCGCGCGGCTGGCGGCGCGCTCGGGGGCCGTCACCGCCATCGCTGGTGGTCGCCAGGCTGAGGTGCTTGCGCGGCTGATGGCCGGCGAGCGACTGGGCACCCTGCTCTATCCCGATCAGGCGCCCATCGCGGCACGCAAGCGCTGGCTCGCCGGCCAGCTGCAGGTACGCGGCACCCTGACCCTGGATGCCGGTGCGGTAAAGGTGCTGCGTGGCAGCGGCTCGAGCCTGCTGCCGGTGGGGGTGAAGGCCGCTTCCGGCGCGTTCCGCCGCGGCGACATGGTGCTCTGCGTCGACGAGGCCGGCGAGCGGGTGGCCAAGGGGCTGGTCAACTACGGCATCGACGATGCGCTGCGTATCCTCGGCCAGCCCAGTCATCAGATCGAGGCGCTCCTCGGCTACATGGAGGCCCCGGAGCTGATCCATCGCGACAACCTGGTGGTGCTCTAGGCCAGATGCTATGGCAAGCGGATCACGGGCTGTGCTAGGATACGCCATCCTCTCAGACACGGCCCGTGAACGGTCGCCGATCTTCGGCGATCGGCCAGATGGCCAAGCCGGCGGGAAGGCTTTTACTTTCCTGCCGGATCAATACGTTATGAAGCCGTCACCACACGGGCGGCAATGAATCTCCAAGGAGACAGCAAGTGGCAAACAGCAAGCAAGCTCGCAAGCGCGCCCGTCAGGCCGAAGGTCGTCGTGTCCTGAAGGCCAGCCAGCGCAGCATGGTCCGCACCTACATCAAGCACGTCATCAAGGCCATCAACAGCGGCGATCACGCCGAGGCCATGGCGGCGTTCAATAAGGCGCAGCCGGTCATCGACCGCATCGCCGACAAGGATGTGCTCTCCAAGAAGCGTGCCGCACGCATGAAGAGCCGCCTGAACAAGCGCATCAAGGCCCTGGCTGCCTAAGCCGGTCCAATGCCATCGAGGCGCGGCCTGCGTGGCCGGCGTCTCGTGAAAAAACCGGCTGCGGCCGGTTTTTTTGTGGCTGCCATTCATGGGGCGGATGAAAAGCCGAGGAACGGACGTGACGGATCGCGAGCAGTCGCCACCGGCACCGGTGGACGAAAGTGACAAGGTGGTGGCCCCCAAGGGCGGTGGGCTGATGCGCTCGGGCCTGGTGGTCAGCGTGATGACCATGCTCTCGCGGGTGATGGGCCTGGCGCGCGACGTTGTCATCGCCGCGCTGTTCGGCGCGGGGCAGGGCGCGGATGCCTTCTTCGTCGCCTTCAAGATTCCCAACTTCATGCGCCGGCTGTTCGCCGAGGGCGCCTTCAACCAGGCCTTCGTGCCGGTGCTTTCGGAGTACGCCACCCGCGGCAGCCGGCGCGAGGTGCGCGAGCTGCTGGACGCCGTATCCGGCAGCCTCGCTGCGGTGCTCTTCCTGCTCACCGCGGTGGCCATGTTCGCCGCCCCCTGGCTGGTGTGGGTGTTCGCCCCCGGCTTCGGCCGCGACCCGGCCAAGCTGGCGCTCACCGCCGACATGCTGCGGCTGACCTTCCCCTATCTGCTGCTGATCTCGCTGACGGCGTTTGCCGGCAGCGTGCTCAATACCTGGAACCGCTTCGCGGTGCCGGCCTTCACCCCGGTGCTGCTCAACCTCTCGTTGATCGGCGCGGCGCTGCTGCTGACGCCCCTGTTCGAGCAGCCGGCCATGGCCCTGGCCTGGGGCGTGCTGATCGCCGGCGGTGCCCAGCTCGCCTTCCAGGTGCCGTTCCTGGTGCGGCTGGGTCTGGCGCCGCGGCCCTGGCCGAGCTTCGCCCACCCCGGCGTCAAGCGGATCATGGTACTGATGGTGCCGGCGCTGTTCGGCGTCTCGGTGTCCCAGATAAACCTGCTGCTGGATACCGTGCTCGCCTCGCTGCTGGCGGCGGGCAGCGTCTCCTGGCTCTACTATTCCGACCGCCTGGTGGAGCTGCCGCTGGGGGTGTTCGGTATCGCCATCGGCACCGTGATCCTGCCGGCGCTCTCCAAGCGCCATGCCGCGCAGTCCGGTGAGCACTTCAGCGCCATGCTCGACTGGGCAATCCGCGCCGTGTTGCTGCTCGGCCTGCCCGCGGCCCTGGCCCTGGCGCTGCTCGCCGAGCCGCTGCTGATCTCGCTGTTCCACTACGGCGCCATGACCGAGCGCGATATCGCCATGGCGGCGATGAGTCTTCGCGCGTACTCGCTGGGATTGGTGGCCTTCATGCTGATCAAGGTGCTGGCGCCGGGCTTCTTCGCCCGTCAGGACACCAAGACGCCGGTGAAGGTGGGCATCATCGCCATGGTCGCCAACATGGTCTTCAACCTGATCCTGATCTGGCCCCTGGCCCACGCCGGCCTGGCCCTGGCCACCGCGCTCTCGGCGTTCCTCAACGCCGGCCTGCTGGGCTGGCTGCTGCGCAAGCAGGGCGTGCTGGTGTTCCAGCCCGGCTGGGGGCGCTACGCGGTGCAGCTGCTGGGCGGCTGCGCGGTGATGGGGTTGGGCCTGGCTTGGGCTGCGCCCGACTGGCAGGCGTGGCTCGGCTGGGGCATCTGGCAGCGCGTCGCCTGGCTGGCCGCCCTGGTGGTCGGCGGCGCCGCGCTCTACTTCGCCTGGCTGGCCGCCACCGGGGTGCGCCTGCGGCATTTCCGGATGAAGAGCTGACCTGAATTTGTAGGAGACCGTTGTATCGGCGATAGCGGGTATGGGTGCCGCCTGGTGGGAGCCCGATTTATCGGCGATAGCGGTGTTGCCAGTGCGCCTGCCGGCGCCATCGCGCAGAATCTGCGCTCCTACATTGTGGGAGCCCGATTTATCGGCGATAGCAGTGCGTACCGGTAGGCACCAAGGCCGCCCCGGCTGTCAAGGGGCCGGCTGTCCGGTATAATCGACGCTTTGACCACCTTTCGACGCCGAGCGGGGCTCCACCACGCCATGCAAGTGATTCGAGGACTGCACAACCTGCGCGATGAGCACCGCGGCTGCGTGGCCACCATCGGCAACTTCGATGGCGTGCATCGCGGCCATCAGGCGATCCTCGAGCAGTGTCGCGAACAGGCCCGCCGCCTCGATCTGCCGGTGGTGGTGGTGGTGTTCGAGCCCCAGCCCCGGGAGTTCTTCGCCGGCGAGCAGGCCCCGCCGCGGCTCACCCGCCTGCGTGACAAGGTGCGCCTGCTGGGCGAGGCGGGGGTCGAGCGCGTGCTCTGCCTGCCCTTCAACGACGCCCTGCGCAGCCTGACCGCCGAGGCCTTCATCGAGCGGGTGCTGATCGACGGCCTGGGCGTGCGCCATCTGGTGGTGGGTGACGACTTCCGTTTCGGCTGCGACCGCCGTGGCGACTTCCACCTGCTCACCGCGGTGGGCGAGGCCAACGGCTTCGGTGTGGAGCACACCCGCACCTTCACCGTCGACGACGAGCGGGTCTCCAGCAGCCGCATCCGCACCCTTCTGGCCAGCGGCAACTTCGCCGCCGCCGCCGCCTTGCTGGGTCGCCCCTATCGCCTGGGCGGGCGAGTGGTGCCCGACCAGCAGCTGGGCCGTACCATCGGCGTGCCCACCGCCAACCTGCCCCAGCCGGTGCGCTCTCTGGCGCTGCAGGGGGTCTACGCGGTGATCACAGAACTGCCCGATGGTCGCCGCCTGTCCGGCGTGGCCAATATCGGCTGGCGCCCCACCGTGGGCAGCACGCGCCCGGTGCTCGAGGTACACCTGTTCGACTTCGATGGCGAGCTCTACGGCGAGCGCCTGGCGGTGTTTCCCTGCGCCAAGCTGCGTGGCGAGGTGAAGTTCGACGACTTCGCGGCCCTGAAACACCAGATCGGTCTCGACCTCGAGCGCGCTCGGGGCTACTTCTCGCAGCATCCCTTGCAGCGCCCCACCTTCATTAATGACGATTCTCTTCCTCTGGCATCGGCGCCGCTGGCGCGCGAGGCCGTGACACTCGATTCCTCGGTGGGTACGCCTGCCGACCATGACGACGGCTGATCCCCAGAATATGAGCGACTACAAGCCCACTCTGAACCTGCCAGAAACCGACTTCCCCATGCGCGGCATGCTGCCCAAGCGCGAGCCCGAGCGGCTGGCCCAGTGGCAGCAGCTGGACCTCTACCACCGCCTGCGCGAGGCGCGCCGGGGTCGGGAGCTGTTCGTGCTGCACGACGGCCCTCCCTATGCCAACGGCAGCATCCATATCGGTCACGCCGTCAACAAGATCCTCAAGGACATCATCGTCAAGTCGAAGAACCTGGCCGGCTTCGATGCCCCCTATGTGCCGGGCTGGGACTGCCACGGCCTGCCCATCGAGCACAAGGTGGAGACCACCCACGGCAAGCACCTGGCGCCCGAACGCGCCCGCGAGCTATGCCGCGAGTACGCCGCCGAGCAGATCCAGGGCCAGCTCACCGACTTCGTGCGCCTGGGCGTGGTCGGCGACTGGGACAACCCCTACCGCTCCATGGACTTCGCCAACGAGGCCGGCGAGATCCGCGCCCTGGCCGACATGGTCGAGGCCGGCTACGTGTTCAAGGGCCTGAAGCCCGTCAACTGGTGCTTCGATTGTGGCTCGGCGCTGGCCGAGGCGGAGGTGGAGTACCAGGACAAGAAGTCCGACGCCATCGACGTCGCCTTTGCGGTGGAGGACGCCGACCGCCTGGCCGCCGCCTTCGGCCTGAGCGAGTTGCCCAAGCCGGCGGTGATCGTGATCTGGACCACCACTCCCTGGACTATCCCCGCCAACCAGGCGCTCAACATGCACCCGGAGTTCACCTACGCCCTGGTGGACACCGGCAGCCGCCTGCTGGTGCTGGCCGAGGAGCTGGTGGAGTCCTGCCTGGAGCGCTATGGCCTCGAGGGCGAGGTGATCGCCACCGCCAAGGGCGCGGCCTTCGATGGCATCCGTTTCCGCCATCCCTTCTACGAGCGTTTCTCGCCGGTGTATCTCGCCGACTACGTCGAGAGCGAGGTGGGCAGCACCGGCATCGTCCACTCTTCGCCCTCCTACGGCGTGGATGACTTCGTCACCTGCCGCGAGCACGGCATGAGCTTCGACGAGATGCTCAACCCGGTGCAGGGCGACGGCGTCTACGCCGATGACCTGCCGTTCTTCGGCGGCCAGCTGATCTGGAAGGCCAACCCGCAGATCGTCGCCAAGCTCGAGGAGGTGGGCGCGCTGATGGCCCACCAGCCGATCATCCACAGCTACATGCATTGCTGGCGCCACAAGACCCCGGTGATCTATCGCGCCACCGCCCAGTGGTTCGTGGGCATGGATGTGCAGGGCCGTGACGGCAAGACCCTGCGCGAGCAGGCCCTGGAGGGCATCGAGGCCACCGCCTTCACTCCGGCCTGGGGCAAGGCGCGTCTGCACAGCATGATCGCCAACCGCCCGGACTGGTGCATCTCGCGCCAGCGCAACTGGGGCGTGCCGATCCCCTTCTTCCTGCACAAGTCCACCGGCGAGCTGCACCCGCGCACCGTGGAGCTGATGGAGGAGGCCGCCAAGCGCGTCGAGGCCGAGGGCATCGACGCCTGGTTCCGCCTCGACCCGGCGGAGCTGCTGGGCGAGGAGGCCGCCAATTACGACAAGGTCACCGATACCCTGGATGTGTGGTTCGACTCCGGCACCACCCATCGCCACGTGCTGCGCGGCTCGCACCCCCACGGCCACGAGAGCGGCCCGCGCGCCGACCTCTACCTGGAGGGCTCCGACCAGCACCGCGGCTGGTTCCACTCCTCGCTGCTCACCGGTTGCGCCATCGACGGCCATCCGCCGTACCGCGGCTTGCTCACCCACGGCTTCACCGTGGATGCCCAGGGCCGCAAGATGTCCAAGTCGGTGGGCAACGTGGTGGCACCCCAGGAGGTGATGGACAAGCTCGGCGCCGACATCCTGCGCCTGTGGGCGGCCTCCACCGACTACTCCGGCGAGATGGCGGTCTCCGACGAGATCCTCAAGCGTACCGCCGATGTCTACCGCCGCATCCGCAACACCTCGCGCTTCCTGCTCGCCAACCTCAACGGCTTCGCGCCGGAGCGTGATGCGCTGCCGTTCGACGAGATGCTGGCCCTGGACCAGTGGGTGGTGGACCGCGCCGCCCAGCTGCAGGCGCGCATCGAGAAGGCTTATGAGGAGTACCGCTTCCTCGACGTCTACCAGCAGGTGCACGGCTTCTGCGCCCGGGAGCTGGGTGGCTTCTACCTGGACGTGATCAAGGATCGCCAGTACACCACCCAGACCGACTCGGTGGCGCGGCGCAGCGCCCAGACCGCGCTCTACCACGTGGTGGAGGCGCTCTCGCGCTGGGTGGCGCCGATCCTCAGCTTCACCGCCGAGGAGATCCATGAGCATATCCCGGGGGAGCGCAGCGAGAGCGTGCTGCTCGAGGAGTACTACACCGGGCTTGCCACGCTGGCCGACGACGCCGAGATGGGCCGCGACTTCTGGGAGCGGGTGCTCGAGGTCAAGCAGGCCGTCAACAAGTGCCTGGAGGACACCCGTAACGCCAAGGTGATCAAGGGCAGCCTGGCCGCCGAGGTCACCCTTCACGTGGATGACGAGCTGCACGCCACCCTGGGCAAGCTGGGCGACGAGCTGCGCTTCGTGATGCTCACCAGCGAGGTGACCCTCAAGCCGCTCGCCGAGGCACCGGCCGAGGCCGAGGCCACCGAGCTTGCCGGCCTCAAGGTGGCGGTTGTCGAGAGCCCCAACAACAAGTGCGAGCGCTGCTGGCACCACCGCGAGGAGGTTGGCACCCACCCCGAGCATCCGGACCTCTGTAACCGCTGTATCAGCAACCTGCCGGAAGGCCCCGGCGAAACCCGCCGCTATGCGTAAGGTGCCCGGCATGGCCAGCAGTGAAGACAAGGGCGAAGAGCCCAGGGAGAGCACAGGACAGGGTGCTGCAAGGGGCGTGGAGGTGGCGCCCATGCAGCAGCCGCTGCGCTGGCTGTGGCTGGCGCTGGCAGTGATCGTTCTGGATCTCGCCACCAAGTACGCCGCCAGCGCCTGGCTCACCTATGCCCGGCCGGTAGAGGTGCTGCCGTTCTTCAACCTGACGCTGCTGCACAACACCGGGGCGGCCTTCAGCTTCCTGGCCGGTCACCCCGGCTGGCAGCGCTGGTTCTTCGCCGCCATCGCGGTGGGCGCGAGCATCGGCCTGACGCTCTGGATGCGTCGCCTCAAGCGCGACGAGACGTTGCTGGCGGCTTCGCTCGCCATGATCATCGGCGGGGCGCTGGGTAACCTCTACGACCGCCTGGTGCACGGCTACGTGGTGGATTTCCTCTCCTTCCACGCGGCCGGCTGGTACTACCCGGCGTTCAACGTGGCGGACATCGGCATCACCCTGGGCGCCATCGGGCTGATCTGGGAGTCGCTGTTCGGCGAGAAGCGCCGCGCCCGCCGCCGGGGCTGATATAACCCGTGATCGACATCGTAGGAGCCCGATTTATCGGCGATTGGCGCCCCTGCGGCGCCACCCGGCCTTGTAGGAGCCCGATTTATCGGCGATTGGCGCCCTGCGAGACCACCGAACCGAAATCCTGTTTACCGAGTCCCAAGACCCATGACCGACCAGAATAGCCCCCAACACCGCATCGACGAGGGCATGGAAGTGACCCTGCACTTCACCCTCAAGCTGGAAGACGGCACCGTGGTGGACTCCACCCGCGACAAGGCCCCGGCCACCTTCCAGGTGGGCGATGGCAACCTGCCGCCCGGCTTCGAGCACCCCATGAAGGGCATGAGCGCCGGCGAGAGCGCCACCTTCGAGATCACCCCGGAGCACGCCTTCGGCCAGCACAACCCGCAGAACATCCAGCGCCTCAAGCGTGATGACTTCGGCGAGGAGGCGCTGGAGATCGGCACCGTGATGTCCTTCGCCGACCCCGGCGGCGGCGAGCTGCCCGGCGTGATCAGCGCCATCGAGGGCAATCAGGTGGACGTGGACTTCAACCACCCGCTGGCGGGGCGTACCCTGACCTTCGAGGTGGAAGTGATCGACGTGAAGCCCGCCACCACGCATTGAGGCGCCACCGAAACCAACAGGCAGATGCGCGAGCATCAAGGCAAGGCAACCATGCAAGCTAACTCCGTGCAGATCCGGCTGGCCAACCCCCGCGGCTTCTGTGCCGGCGTCGACCGCGCCATCGAGATCGTCAACGGCGCGCTGGACGTGTTCGGCCCGCCGATCTACGTGCGCCACGAGGTGGTCCACAACCGCTTCGTGGTGGATAGCCTGCGCGAACGTGGCGCCATCTTCGTCGAGGAGCTCCACGAGGTCCCCGACGACGTCATCGTCATCTTCTCCGCCCACGGCGTCTCCCGCGCCGTGCAGCAGGAGGCGGAGCGGCGCGGCCTCAAGGTGTTCGACGCCACCTGCCCGCTGGTCACCAAGGTGCATATGGAGGTGCTGCGCTACGCCAAGCGCGGCCAGGAGTGCATCCTGATCGGCCACGCGGGGCATCCCGAGGTGGAAGGCACCATGGGGCGCTACGACACCTCCCATGGCGGCGCCATCTACCTGGTGGAGGACGAGGAGGATGTCGCTAATCTCGAGGTCAAGGACCCGAGCCGGCTCGCCTTCGTCACCCAGACCACCCTCTCCATGGACGACACCGCCCGGGTGATCGACGCCCTGCGCGCCAAGTTCCCGGAGATCCAGGGGCCGCGCAAGGACGACATCTGCTACGCCACCCAGAACCGCCAGGACGCCGTGCGCGAGCTGGCCGAAGGCGCAGACCTGGTGCTGGTGGTGGGCAGCCCCAACAGCTCCAACTCCAACCGCCTGCGCGAGCTCTCCGAGCGGGTGGGCACCCCGGCCTACCTGATCGACAACGCCGAGCAGGTCGACCCTGCCTGGCTGGAAGGGGTGAGCGTGGTGGGCGTCACCGCCGGCGCCAGCGCCCCCGAGGTGCTGGTGCAGGGCGTGATCGATCGGCTCAAGGCGTTGGGCGCCGCCGCCCCGGTGGAGCTCGACGGCCGCGCCGAGACCATCACCTTCTCCATGCCGCGGGAGCTGCGCGAGCGGGTGATCGTCAGCGAGTAGCCGTGCCGCAGTCCCGGAACGAGAACGCCGCCGTCATGCAAATGACGGCGGCGTTGTTGATGGTGAGGCGGGCGCATTCCTGCGGCGGGTGTTGGCGCCACCCTTTAGGAGACCTGGCTTGCACCTCCAACCGCGCGACTGGTGGTGGTTGAGCCTGTATTGAACCTCCAGCAGTGGGACTACTGGTGGGAGCCCGGGTTCCCCGGGCGAACACCGCGCAGCGGTGAGGCGCCGACAGGCGCCCGGCAATCACGCCACACGCCTGCTTCCTGGTGTACCAGGCGCTACACTGTAAGCCATCGCTCACCGGCCGGGCATTTTTGCCCTAGCACCCTATCGAAAAGCGCGGCTCTGATACATACTGAAACTGAACGTAACGAACGCAGGAGAGGCGCGGCGTGACCCAACCGAGCACCCGACGCAGGCCCTCGGGCCCCGCAGTTAGTCCCCGGCGCACCGCCGGCTTCACGCTCATCGAATTGATGATTGCGGTAGCCATCATCGGCATTCTGGCGTCGATTGCAATACCCAGCTACCAGCGGTATGTGGAACGCGCAGCTACTGCTGAAGCTGAAGCACGACTTATGGAAGGTGCAGGTGCAGTAGAGCGTTGCTATACGGAAAGCTACAGCTATACAGACTGCGATCCTGGATTGCAAAGTACGGATAGATATAACTTTTCTTTCTCTTCTAGCAGTTCATCAACATACAGTTTAAGTGCTGTTTCAAGGCCAAATGCTCGAGTGGAAGAGCCGTGTCTGCGAGTTACCGAGCTAGGAGAGCGCTTAACCTCAGGTTGCTCAACGGAAGTTGGAGTGGGTGATTAATGCGCCGTAAAGGCTTTACCTTGATCGAACTGCTGGTGACGCTGGCGGTGTTGATTATCCTAGCCACTATCGCAGTGCCCGGCTTCCAGCGCATGATGGCGGTCAACCGGGTGGTGTCTGATTACAATGAGGTGTTGTCGGGACTCAACTTTGCCAGAAGCGAAGCGGTCAAGCGGCGAGCGCCGGTGCAGTTCGTGGCATCTAACAATGGCTCTTGGGAGTACGTTGTCTCGATCGTGGGTGGCGATGACCTGAGGGTGAGAAGTGGTCGGAACAATCGGACCTCAATAAGTGAGGGGACCGTCGTATTCAACGCCCTGGGTCGCCAGGAAAGCTGTACGGCCCCTGGCGACTGCGTCTTTTCGATCACTTCCACTTTCTCGGGCATTGATGACAGGGGCGCGCAGATTAGCATCATGGGGCGTGTCGGCAAGGCATCTGCTTCACCGGCCGAAGAGGTGGAAGAGTGAAGAGGCAGCGAAACTCGGGGAGTCAGTCGGGCTTCACACTAATCGAGGCGCTCGTCGCGCTTCTGGTGCTGTCCATTGGCATGCTGGGTGTGGCTGCAATGCAGCTCAAGGCCCTTCAGGGGGCCCACGTCGCCTATCAGCGCTCCATTGCTTCTCTGGCTGCTCAGGATGCACAGGAGAGGCTGTGGGCCGAAGTTGCAGCGGCTCCCGGCGTTCCCCCTTTGTCCAAGCAGTGAGGTTTCCGATGTCGAAACTGCCTGGCATGCGCACTGGACGGATACTAGCGAGGGAAGAAAAGTCGTTTTGCCAAGTTTTACTAACAGCACTATACAACATGATGGAGGCTGTGAGTTTTCGATAACAGTGAATTGGGATGAGGAAAGGCTAGTAGGCGGCGGGGAGTCGTTTTCCTATACGGTCAGGCTGCCGGAGATTGCTCCATGAAGCATAGTAGTGGCTTTTCCCTCGTCGAGCTGATGGTAGCCATGGTGATCGGCTTGATCATTATTCTTGGTGCCGGGCAGCTATTTTTGACCGTTTTTCAGACCAACCGCCAGGTAGAAACGCTCAGCGAAAAGCAGGCGGCGGTCAATTTTGCCGTTGAGACCCTGCTCAGAGATATTCGGCGTGCGGAAGCGAACTCTATTGATTGGGATGGAGGAGAGCTGTCTCTCAGGGTGCAGAATCGTGGTGACGTTAATTCTAGCTGTTCCATGGTAGACAAGATTTACAGACTGAGCGCGGCAGCGGTAAGTGCGAGGGAAGGCCGGGCCCTTGAGGTAGGGCAGGCGTGTTCAGGTGAGACTATCAACGGCTACTCCCAAATCGTGACCTCTCTTGAGGAGGATGGCTTCAACGTTGATGTGATTGATGCCGATGCTGGGGTTTGGCTTGTCACGCTCACGTTGATGCCCACCGGCCAAGGCGGCACCGAGGATCAATTGATTTTTCATGCTGTCAACCGGACGGCAGCAGTCACGAGCAGTGGTAGTAACTGACAGATTTTCTACGAAGCCATATGCTTCTTGGAGTATGACGATGAAGCGTCAGAATGGAGCAGCTCTGGTAGTGGTGTTGGCACTGCTTTCTATCTCGCTGATGGTGGGTTTGTCCAGCATGCAGTCCTCGCAAGTTGATGAGAGGCTGGCTGGTAACTATAAAGCTCAGTCTGAGGTTCAGATGGGAGCAGAAAAGGCAATATCGGTGGGCTTGGACGCTATTTCTACATCTAGTGTTTTTTTGGAGCCAGACTCTGACCCTAATGAAATTACCTGGCAGTACTTTATCGAAAATGGAAACTTTGACGGACAAGCTCCATTCGACGCTGGGTGCGATACTGTTGATTGTTATTTTCGTCTAGTTAGATTTGGCTCGGCAAGCTACATTGTGGCTATGGCGTCTCTAGGTGGAGGAAGTGCGATTAGTGAGCCATTGGTTGTTTCGTTGAGGTTTTCCCCTTTCTCCGGGCTTTCTGACCTTTCCCCGCTCACAGTCGTGAGCAGGATATTTAACTTCAGATCTGGCAATGCTTCTAATTTCGGTATATCAAGAAGAGGGGAGGAAAACATTGGAACTGCCATTGCGGTAGCTGATGATCGTGATGTTGAGACAGTCTTGGATGGAATTCCTGATAACCGGAAGGACAATTATGCAAATGACTGCCCTTCACATATTGAAGGTTGTCCGGCGGAGGGTGGAAATATTGTAGCAGAGCAGGATTTTGATGTTTTCTCTGACCCTGATAAAATGCAAATTTTTGTTGATCACATAAAGAGTGATCCTAATACATCAGCAAGTATTGGTACCTCGGAGAGTCCCAAGGTTACTTATATTGGCGGTGATTACGTCATGCCGAAGGATATTGGCGTAGGTGGCGGAATTCTTGTGGTGGACGGGGACTTTACGTGGAACGGCAATAATAATTTCGAGGGTCTTATCATTGTTTTGGGGCAAAATTTTACATATAGCGGTGGCGGTAGCGGATCAATTATTGGTGCGCTGCTTCATGCTCCAGTGGTAGAATCTGAAGACGGGGCTTGGAGCTATGGAATAGCCGAGGCAGATGCTTCTGAAGTAGATTTGCGGGGCGGAGGTGCGTCAATAATTCAGCATGACGTTGGCGTGTTGGATGGTGCTGCGGGCCTGTTGCCAAAGGCTGCAGCCGAGATTTTTACTGACAGGCCGAGCTCAGGAGGGAACGCTGGTACGCCTACAATTTCGACTTGGAATTGAGGTCAGTGAGCGATGTTGATGTTGTGGTTCTCAACGGGGTACTTGATGGATTGCTCCGCTCCTTACTGTGCTCGCGAAAGGGGACTTTTCATCCCTGGCTCGAGTCCTACTCTTCATCCGCCTCATCCAGCGGCCCCCAGGTTCCGTCCTTTCGCCAGCCCCGTCTGGCATTCTTGCGCCAGCGCTGGGCCTGCTCGATGGAGGTGCGCAGGTCCTTCTCGGGGTCTTCCATTTCGTTTACCGGACGGAATACCACCTCTCCCGGCGGTGCCGCCTCCTGACGAACGTTGCGACGGATATGCGAGACGTCTTCACGGCTGACCAGCGCGGGTGGGCCGCCTAGGGGATTGGGCTCTGCCACCAGCGGGCCGTCAAACAGCCAGCCGCGCTGCGGAACGTAGGAGACGGCCCAGCGTCGCCCCTGCCACTGGGAGGCCAATGAGGGACAGACCCTCATTAACTCCTCGTTACATCGGGGTTGAGGCAACCAACAGCTCACTCCTCCGGCGGCTCGCCAAGTGGCCCCCAGGAGCCATCTTCCCGCCACCCTTTTTTGGCCCGCTTTCGCCGTTCCCGCACCTCCTTGATGGCTGCCCGAGTGTCCTGCAGCGGGTCTTCCAGGGCATTGACAGGCCGGAACACGACTTCACCCGGCGGTGCGCCGTCGCGGCTGATGTTCTTGCTAATGCTCGAGACATCTTCCGTACTGATCAGCGCCGGGGAGTCCGATGTCGGGTTTCTCTCCGCCACCAGGCGCCCCTCGTAATACCAGCTGCGTTGTGGCACCCAGGCCAGCCGCCAGCGTTTGCCTTGCCATAGCGCGGTATTCTGCGTGTCATCCAGCCAGAACTCCTCTTCGGGAGCCATAGCCTCAAGCAGGTGGCTGTTAAGTACCATGCCGGTATCCCGGATGCGGATACCGCCGCGATACTGGCCAGCCAGCAGCTGAGCCCGAAGTTTCTTCGGTTTCATGTCAGATTCGAGGGTGCCCCTGCCAACCAGGTGCAGTAGTTCTTCATCGGCCTGCTTGATGGACCAGACCCAGATAGGTTGCCTGCCGAATAACTTCCCAAGCATGGGGGAAATCGTCCTTTTCATGTAGGCGCGCATCCAGCGCTCGTATCAGCATAGTCTAGCAGGTTGGGCGTTCAGGCTCGACACGCACGCGCCCCATGATGTTGACAATGACCCTGGCTCCCTCCTCGAACTTTCCACAGATCCTGAAAGTGCCGAAATGTCCGCCGGCCCTCCCCAGGGCTCCGTAGCGTACTGGTAGGTTGTCATTTCGATAGGACAGGCTATCGACGCTGCTATCACCAAAGGTGCGCAGCAGTTCGGCATCACCTGTACTGCCATTGCCGACAAAGATGGCCAGCGTGTTGCCCCATCCGCCTGCTACATCACACTCTGATAGTGTTGAAGTCGGGCACAGGGTGACCTGGGTGCGGCGAGTTATCGCAACGCTGCGGGCCTTGGCCAAGGCTGTTTTTAGCCTCAACACCTCGGCAGCCACCTCGTTGCGGGCACTGAAGCGCTGGTAGTTGGGTAGACCGACCGTGGTCACTATCGCCAACACGGCAATGGCAACAATCAGCTCGATCAGCGTCAGGCCGGCGTGAGTGCGGCAGGGGTCGCGGCGGGGTGGGGTTGCGAGGTGCATGTGGCCCTCCCGGAGATGTCTCCTTGCTTTGGTGCGACGTTGGTGAAGTGGTTCTTTCACCGTAGCCAAGCCCTTGGGGCCGTTTGTCCGCTTTTTCCTACACCTCGCGTAGGCAGTCACCGCCACGCATATGCGTGAACAATGTGGGGTGCCAGATCCTCGAATACTGCTCCTGGCTCGAATCCGAAACCTTAACCCGCTATCGTTTGTCGGAGCCTCACACGCCGCCGCCGATAGCCGGGGCGGTTTCGCAACCAGGAGTCAGCATGAGCGACCAGAACCAGTATGTGCCGCCGAAGGTGTGGAAATGGGAGCAGCCGAGCGGTGGCGCCTTCGCTAGCATCAACCGCCCGGTGGCCGGGGCCACCCACGAGAAGCCCCTCCCGGTGGGTGAGCACCCTTTCCAGCTCTACTCCATGGGTACGCCCAACGGGGTCAAGGTCACGGCGATGTTCGAGGAGCTGCTGGCGCTGGGCCACAAGGATGCCGAGTACGATGCCTGGCTGATCCGCATCGGCGACGGTGATCAGTTCGGCAGCGGCTTCGTCGAGGTGAACCCCAACTCCAAGATCCCCGCGCTGATGGACCACTCCACCCAGCCGCCGACCCGGGTGTTCGAGTCCGGCGCCATCCTGCTCTACCTGGCGGAGAAGTTCGGCGAGTTCCTACCGGCCGATCACGCGACCCGCACCGAGACCCTCAACTGGCTGTTCTGGCAGATGGGCAGTGTGCCCTTCGTGGGTGGCGGCTTCGGCCACTTCTACGCCTATGCGCCGGAGAAGCTCGAGTACCCCATCGACCGCTACGCCATGGAGACCAAGCGCCAGCTCGATGTGCTGGATCGCCACCTGGCCGACAACTGCTACCTGGCCGGTGACACTTACACCATCGCCGATATCGCCAACTGGCCCTGGTACGGCCAGCTGGTGCTGGGGCGGCTCTACGACGCCGGCGAGTTCCTGCAGGTGCAGGAGTACACCCACGTGCAGCGCTGGGCCAGGGAGATCGATGCCCGCCCGGCGGTGCAGCGCGGCCGCATGGTCAACCGCACCTTCGGCGAGCCGGAGATGCAGCTCCATGAGCGGCACTCTGCGAGCGACTTCGAGACGCAGACCCAGGACAAGATCGGCACCGACCAGTAGTCGCGCGTCTCTTCAGGTAAGGCTGACCGCGCCCAGGGCGTCGGTCAGCCGCTCGATCAGCTTTCCGCTGTGGCGCCAGCTGTGCCAGTACAGCGGGACCTCCAGTGCCTGCCCTGGGGCGATGCTGACCAGCTCGCCCTGCTCCAGCTGCCTCTCCACCTGCATCCGCGGGATCATGCCGTAGCCCATGCCGGCCAGGGCCAGCCTGACGAAGCCCTCGGAGGCGGGGCAGAGGTGGTAGGGGAAGGGGCCGTGGTAGCCGCAGCTGGCCAGGAAGCGGTGCTGGAGCTGGTCGTGGGGCCCGAAGACGATGGCCGGGGCGTGCCGCAAGGCTTCCTCCATGAGGCCCGCCGGGAAGTGGCGTTCGCGATAGGCGGGCGTGGCCAGCGGCAGGTAGCTCATGCGACCCAGCGGCAGGGCGCGGGCGCCGGCGACCGGTTGTGGACTGGCGCACAGGCAGGCGGCCACGTCACCGTCGCGCAGTCGGCGCAGGCCGACGTCCTGGTCCTCCACTACCAGGTCGAGCACCACGCCTTCCTCCCTGCACAGTGGGCCGATGGCCCTGGCCCACCAGGTGGCCAGGCTGTCGGCGTTCACCGCGATGCGCAGTCGCGGGGCCTCGCTCGTGAGTGTTGGCAGCGCCTGGCGCAGGTCGCGCTCCAGCAGCTGCACTCGCCGGGCGTGGTTGAGCAGTCGCCGGCCTACCGGCGTGGGCGCCAGGGCCGGGGTGCGTACCAGCACCGGCTGGCCCAGGCGCACCTCCAGCGAGCGGATGCGCTGGGAGACTGCCGACTGCGACAGCCCCAGCGCCTCACCGGCGCGCTCGAAGCCGCCGCACTCCACCACCGCCGTCAGTGCCTCCAGCAGCTTGTAGTCCAGCATCGCAAGGTCTCCTTTTCGAGCCCTGATCTTATAACATCAGCATAAGAAAAAGTGATGCTGCATTAACAGGATGATTTTTGCGTATGGTCGGCATCGGCTACGCTGGCCGCCATCGATAACGCGACGGAGCAGGGCCAATGCTGGAGAGCTATCTGACCGGGCTGGTGGTGTGCGGCGGGATCATCATGGCGATCGGCGCCCAGAACGCCTATGTGCTGGGGGTGGCGATCCGTCGTCAGCATCAGTGGTGGTCGGCCGGGCTATGCATGGTCAGCGACCTGCTGCTGTTCAGCGCGGGCATGCTCGGCGTCTCGGCACTGCTGCTGACCGTGCCCCAGGCCATGGAGGCGATGCGCTGGGCCGGGGTGGTGTTTCTTGCCTGGCTGGCCGCCCAGGCACTGTGGCGAGCGGCCACCGGGCGACAGGGGCTGGATGGCGAGGCGGTGGCGGCACCGGGGCGGCGTCGGGTAATCCTGGCCACCCTGGCGGTGACCCTGCTCAATCCCCAGGTCTATCTGGATACCCTGCTGCTGATTCCGGCGGTGGGGGCGCAGCAGAGCAGCGGCGCGGCCTTTCTGGCCGGGGCGGGGTCGGCATCGATCCTGTGGTTCAGCCTGCTGGCCTGGGGTGGGTCGGCTCTGGCGCCGTGGCTGAAGAAGCCGGCGGCGTGGCGGGCCATCGACGGCGCCATCGGGGTGATGATGGCCGCCATCGCGCTGCAGCTTGCGAGCGGTGCGGGCATGCCGCCCGCCATGGCGGGGGTCAGTTGATCTGGGTGATCATCACCGGGGCCACGCCGCGGTGGAGCAGGCCCAGCTTCTTGGCGGCACGCTTGGAGAGGTCGATGATGCGGCCCTTCACGAAGGGGCCACGGTCATTGATCACCACCTTCACCGCCTGGCCGGTGTCCGGACGCGTCACCACGACCTCGGTGCCGAAGGGCAGGTGGCGGTGGGCGGCGGTGAGCTGATTCTGGTCGAAGGGCGCGCCACTGGCGGTGGTACGGCCCTGGAACTTGTCGGCGTAGTAGGAGGCGTATCCCTTCTGAGTCTCGGCGCTGGCAGTGGTCACAGTGCCGAGGGTCAGGAGGCCTGCCAGACAGCAGGTCAGGAACAGGGGCGATCGGGTTCCCATCGGTGTTACCTCATGGTTCTCGCTATGGCGATGTGTGCTTGCACGATGCAATGAGGACGGGGCGCTCCCCCGCTGCGTTGCACAAATAGTAACCACTTGCCGGCCGCCACGCAAGCGATCTCGAAGATAGGCGACGATGGGCGCTAGATCGCGACAAACTTATGCAAGGACTCACCCGCAGGGTGCCGGGCCGGTCTTCGGTGGCCCTGGCGTCAGGCCTCGACGGTGAGTTGGCCCTGGCCGATATGCCCGATGGCGCCGTAGCGCCAGGGGCGGTTGTGCAGCCCATGGCCGATGGGCAGGCCGTGGTAAAGCGGCAGGCCCAGCGGTGCCAGGGTCTCGGCGAGGATCGCCTCGAGCCGTGCGTTGCCCCAGGGTGGGCAGCCCTCGAAGGTACCCAGGCACACCGCGGCGGCCCGGTCCAGGGCGCCGCCCTGCACCAGCTGCCACAGCGCGCGCTCCAGGCGGTACCAGGGCTCGCCCACATCCTCGAGGATCACCAGGGCCCCCTGCGGGGCGCTGAAGGCGACGGGAGTGCCTACCAGGCTGGCCAGGGTAGTGAGGTTGCCGCCGACCAGGGGGCCTGTGAGCGTGTCCGGCGCCTCGCCCCAGGCGGAGAGAGGGTAGTCGAGGGCGGCGGGGCCGTCGATCAGCGCCAGGGTCTCGCGGAGCTGACGCCGCAGTACGCCGTACTCTTCGCTCTCGTCATGGGCGTCGAGCAGCCCGCCGGCAGCCTTGACCACCGGGCCGTGGATGGCCGGCAGGCCGTGGCGGTGCCAGTGGTCGAGGAGCACGGTGACGTCGGAGTAGCCGACCAGCGGCTTGGGGTTGACTGAAAGCCGCCCCCAGTCGATGCCGTCGAGCAGTTGGGCGGCACCGTAGCCACCGCGGATCGCCCACACTGCTTGGGTCTCGGGGTCGTCGTAGGCGGCATGCAGCTGGGCCAGGCGCCATTCGCGGGAGCCGGCCAGGTAGCGGCAGGGGCGCTGCAGCGGTTCGGGACAATGCAGCCTGACGCCCAGCGACTCTAGCCCCTGGATACCGCGTGCCACGGCGGCATCGTCGGTGACCGAAGAGGGGGCGATCAGGCTGATGGCGAACGACATGGGGGCTTCCGGCGGCAGAATGGTGCGCCAAGGATGGCATGCTCGGCACGGATACGCATCATGGCGCCGAGGGTTGTTGTCTCTTATAATCGCGTCGGAAGCGTAGCTGTCTGGATGCAGGTAAGGACAAGGAGCGTAAGAGATGACGACTCACCTGGGGCGTGTGCTGGCGGTGCTTACCGGGCGTGCCGTTCCGTTCGGCAAGCCTGGCGCCCACAGCGGCATCGACAAGCAACCGCAGCGCGTCCCGGTGCGGGTCGAACGGGAAGGGCTGTTCGGGGATGAGCAGGGCGACCGGCGGGTGCATGGCGGTCCGGAGAAGGCCGTGCATCACTATCCACATGAGCACTATGCACGCTGGCGGCATGAGATAGGCGAGCGCGAGGTGTTGCTACATCCCGGGGCCTTCGGCGAAAACCTGCATAGCGAGGGCGTCGTCGAAGCCGACCTGTGTCTGGGTGATCGATTGCGCATCGGCGGCACGCTGCTGGAGGTCAGCCAGAGTCGCCAGCCCTGCTGGAAGCTCAACGTGCGGTTCGGCGTGCCCGATATGGCGCGGCGCGTGCAGGAGAGTCGGCGTACCGGCTGGTACTACCGGGTCCTGCAGCCGGGCGAGCTGCAGGCGGGAGATGCCATCGAGCTGGTCGAACGGCCGTGGCGGGAGTGGTCACTGATACGTATCGCGCAGGTGCTTTACGCGCGTGATGTTGATCCCGACGAGACCCGAGCGCTATTGGCGTTGCCGATCGTGGATTCCTGGCGACGGCGGCTGGAGCGTCGTCTGGAAACACAGCGGGTCGAGGACTGGCGCTCGCGGCTGGAGGGCTAGCAGCCTGTCGGGAGGACGCGGCTAGCCCAGGCCGCGGGCCAGCAGGTCGTCGGCGACGGCGCGGGAGGCCTGGGCGAATTCGATGCGTGCCATGCCCAGGGCGCCGAAGTCGCGGCAGTCGCTGTCGCGTTCCAGGCGATCGAGCCGCGCCTTGGCGCAGGCCAGGCGGCGGGCGAGCTCGGTGTCGAAGCCGAGGCAGGCGGCGGGCACTTCCGGGCTGGGCAGCGCCTGGTCGATGAGGTCAGAGGGCGTTGGCGGGTGGCTGGGCATGGTGTCCATGACAGCATCCTTGGCGAACGTGGAGCCCGGTAGCATCGGGAAAAGGCGGATGCCTTTGTGATATGGATAGGCCCCAACGCCGGCCGCTGTCAACGCTGCGCTCTGCCCCGGCATGGAATATGCCCTCGGAACGAAAACACCCCGAGCGAGAGCCCGGGGTGTGGAAGGAGCGGGAGGTCTCAGTGTCGCGAGGCGCTCTCCTCCTCGAACAGCTCTGCCTTGGCATCGCGCATCACGTCCTCGCAGGCCGCCTGGTGAGCGAGCTGGGTGAGCAGCCCCTGGGTCACGGCGAAGCCCTTGCCGAGACAGGTATCCACATCCTCCCGGCTCACCGCCGGGACCACATCGCAGTCGATCTTCAGGGTCCTGCCGCCACCCTCCAGCCGGTCGGCGAAATCGCGCAGTTGCCAGGCGATCCGCGCCTTCCAGCCGGCCGTGTCATCCGCGCCTTCGTTTACGCTAAACGTGCACCGCCATTCAGGTTTATAGACCTTCATGTGAACCTCCGTGCTGGCTTGGATTGAATGATCGATCGTGTATTCTGCTCCTTGGTCGTGCGGTACTGCCTCAACCAGCATACCGGATCACCGCCGTCGCTGCAGTCGACGTTAGTTATTACTTACCCGCTAGCGCCAGGAGGGCACCATGGCCAGCATCTTTACCCGTATCATGCAGGGCGAGATCCCGGGACACTTCGTGCACGAGGATGACCAGTGCGTGGTCATCATGACCATCCAGCCGATGAAGCCCGGCCACGTGCTGGTGATTCCCCGCGAGGAGGTCGACCACTGGGATGACCTGCCCGAGCCGCTCTATCAGCACCTGATGACGGTGTCGCGGCGCATGGCCAAGGCGATCAAGCAGGCCTTCCCCTGCCAGCGCGTGGGGATGCTGATCGTCGGCCTGGAGGTGCCCCATGTGCATGTCCACCTGACCCCGCTGGATGCGATGAGCGATATCCAGGTGGAGAACCTGCCGATGGCCGAGTCGGCCGACCTGGCGGCGGCGGCCGAGAAGCTGCGCGCGGCGCTGGGCTGAGCCCCGGCAGGTCCGCTTTCACCTGAAAGGCCCGGGTCGATGCCCAAGCCGTTCACCCTAAGTGTGGCTGGCTAAGGTGACAAAACCCTGAGAGGCGCTATACTGCTGGATATCCAGACAGTAGAGTGCCTCTGCTATGGGCAAGATATCTCGCCAGCCAAAGCCGCCCCGCATCCCTGCCCCAGTGGGAGAGATCCAGGTCAATGGATGTCGAAATCCTACGTGTCAGAATTTTTTGGCGCTCTCGCCATTAGCGAATGCTGATGACGATACCGGGGCCCTGGAAAGAGCTGGAAAGCGTGGCGGTCCCTTTCATATCTCAGGTCAGGATCGGTGGGTGTCGCAGCTCTTTTGTAGCGCTTGTGAGGCCCGCAGAGGGGCTGGCGAGCGTGTCAGCGTGGTGTCGAGCACTCTGAAGAGCAATCAGGCCGTACATGAAGAGCTACGGCGACTATCACGGTACCTTGATGCAAGCATCGGACGCTGCCCCAACCCTTCGTGCGACTGCAACATAAGCAATACTCAGACCTCCGTCAAGAAAAATGGAAAAACATCCTCAGGCAACCAGCGTCTGCAATGCCGCCTGTGCGGCACCAACTTCAGCCTATTCCACAAAACACAGCCTCAGAAGTACCCTCACATAAACAAGGTGTTCTTTAAGTGCCTTGTGTTTAAAATGCCTTTTAAGCGGATAATCAAGTTTACTGAGATACATCCCAAAGTAGCGTATGACCGAGTTAAGTTTATATACAGGCAATGTATAGCATTTGCAGCCAGTAGAGAGAACAGGCTCCACAAGAAGCACTTCGAAAGACTTTACCTCTGCACGGATAGGCAAGTCCTTATCAGCAACTGGAAAGTCAGAAAAGACAAGAGAAACTGTGAGATCTATGGCATTGCAACTGCATGCTGCAATACCGATTATATTTTTGGCTTTCACTTCAACTTCGATGGCGATGCAAGCGCCGACGAGATTGAAAAGTCGGCCTTAGACTGCGGTGACTACACGACGCACAAGCACAACAGAAAATATGCCAGGATCTGGTTAAAAGAAGAGTTTGAAGAAAAGACGAAACGTGGTAAGTCAAAGAAAGACATTTCTGCTGCTGGGAGCTTGCTCAATGATATTGAAATCAAGTCAACAGTAGACCAAGAGCTTAACCTAGACGATGCCTCTGAGTTATTTGATACAAACAATCAATTACCGTCCAGAGGAGTGCTCATCCACAATGAATACACGATGATGGCCCATTTCTTCTTCCTTAAGGCGGTGTTGAGGGGTGCTGACAAAACACGATTTTATATGGACTTAGACTCAGGCATGAAAGCAGCATATGTGTCTGCGTTTCGGGAAGAAATCGCAGAAGGCCGCTCGGGCGGATTTTCGGTAAGGGCGACTAAAGATACAACGAATGATGAGAGAGAACGAAAGGTTAGAGAATTCAAAAAGCGCATAAGCCAAATATCGGGCGTTCCGGTAAGTCAGCTAACATATCAGATCAAGCGAGACGCTATAAACGACTTGATCATTGGATCTATGAATAACCCCATTGTCTTCTCTGGCAAGGAAGAAGAGTGGATTGAGCATCCAGAGGCCACCATGCCAGAACCAGAGAAAATGGTGTCAGCAATAACCCACATACAACGTTATGATGAAATGCATCAAGCTAATCTCTACAGGAAGGCTACGCTCGCCCCAGTAGATAGATTTTTCATGCGCATTAGGAGGCTATCTACTTTCTTTGAAAGGCCTTTTTCCTCGGGGACCAACCAGAAAAGAATATGGAATGGCTATTCAGCCTATAACCCTACCATGTATCAGATGATAGGCGAGATTTTTAGGGTCTATTACAATTACTGTACTGATGACAGAAAAGAGAGGCCTGTTACGCCTGCCATGAAACTAGGGTTGGCAGAAGGGCCTGTAGATATTGAGAAGATTCTATACTTCAAGAAGGGTGATAAATCCTAGTTATTTATCCTTGCTCATCCGATAAGCCATCCATGCGACAACAACACTTCCTAAGAGGAGTGGTGAGGCAATCAGTATCATTTCTATGTATTCGTTCATGATTGCCTCATCCTCGTTTAATAGCTATCAACATTTGGTCCCTACCTGCTTACCCATCAAATTTAAGTAGATTGCCAACTCAAGTATAGCAGATGTCTTTAGGTAGTGGTGCCATGAGGATTAATCGCACTCATGCCTTACTGCCTTCAGTTCAAGCTTATTTATCAGACTTCTCCCTGTTGGCGCGTTTATAAACCATTTGACAGTTGTCAGCATTAGTCTTGCCACCCTTGCTCCAGGGAATGATATGATCAGCCTCCATTTCTTCTATTGGGTATTTCTGATGAGTTATTGGGCATACTCCTCCTTGACGCTCATAAGCCTCGCGCCGTTGTTTGGCAGTAAACGCCCGAATATTTAGATGCTTCTCTTCCCTTGTTAGCACATAGGTGTAAATTCCAGACTTTTTGGTTACATCATCATCTTGCATAAGTGCCAATATTTCTGATTCAAGCGCATCTTGATCCAGGGGGCTGTCTTTGTATTTTTCATATAGTGCGCCGAAATCGACTCCTTTCATCTCCTTGCGGTAATTAGGGAAGATTAGCTCAACCCATTTTATGACGCTCTCAAAGTATAGCCACAGTTCGTTGGCGTTTGGATCATGCTGATGCTTCGACATATAGTCTTTGACCTTTCCGCCGCTTATCCATGAAATTGCAGTCTCAAGGAATTCCTGACGAATGGCCGATCCTTTAAGGTATTTACTAGCAATCTGATGCGCTGGGCAATTAGATTTACTGAAGTATTTTTTAGCATGTTCAAGCCAAGGCCCCGTGTACACTGCGTTTCTTAGCTCTTGGTCAGTAAGCTTTTCGCCTGCAATATTTATAGTCTCAAACCAATCCAGCTTCTCCTTATCTGTACCCTCGCAAAAATAGACCATAAGCTCATAGTCTAGGATTTGGTCTTGCTCCTCTTTTTCAAGGTTGTGAAAATACTGATAGTCGATTGAAAATGATCCCTCAATGTACTCACAAATACTAATTGACCGCTGCTGACCATCCAGAACCTCAAATGAACCATCATCATTTTCAACCCAATACATGACATTCAGGGGAAAATCTTTTCTGACGGTGTCAATTACCAAGTCTCTTTTTTTATCTTTATATACAAATTCCCTTTGGTACTTGGGCCGTATATTGAGGAGACCTTTATACCCCAAAACTCCTTCTTCATTATTGTTTACGTACCCGTCAAACAAGTCTTTCACCTTAATGTTTTGCAATTTTACTTTCATAAACTTCTCCTTTTTATTAAAATTCGCGCATAAAGCTGCTGATAGATGCCGCCATCCACTAGGTAATGGGTTTTACCGTAAGGAGTGCTATCAAGGCGAATGACTGGTCCATCATTTAGCTTTGTTACAATGCTTGTCTTTCCGCTTGAGCTGACTTGTACTTGCTTAGGATACTTTTTTGATGCAAGCCCGTACCATGTTTTTGTTATTCCGACGATTTCAAATTGACTTGGGTTGTATCTTTCAACAAATGTTACTGGGACACCCATCCAGCCATCGTAATCCATCGGTATATCTTTGACATTATTGATATTGATCGCATCGTAGTTGTCATACTTTGGGTAGTAATCCTTATTTTCATGGTATCTTTTGAAAAGTGTTATTTCTTCACTTCTTTTTATATGATGTAAGTTAGTGTACCAGTTTGCATTAACATTCTTCATCGTACCGTCAGCTTGGACAAAGTCCATTCCTCTAGGGCTGATTCCCATCCATACTTTATTATCTTTTATCAAGGCAAACACGTCTTTGTAGGTGACCGCATTATTGTTTCCTATTATTAAGAACTTTTTATTCATCTCAATTAATAGAGACAAGTACTCTCTAAACAGTGAGAAGGGCGGGTTGGTCACGACAATGTCAGACTCTTTAAGGATTTCCATACACTCCGGACTTCTGAAGTCACCATTCTGACGAAGGGGAGTTTTTACCTTATCAAGACCATTTACTTTTCCATCTTCGTTTCTGTCGCAAGTTATCTCAAGCTTATATGATGGCTTATCTCGTGCGAAGTGAGTTGACACAAGTTTTTTTAACCCTAAGTGCTCAAAATTCTGCGAAAAATATAGCCAAAAGTTACTTTCCTCAGGATCGTCGCAGTTGCAAAACACGACCTTGTCTCGGAAGTGCTCTTTATAATGTTTAAGCTCTTTCTCGATATCTGTTAGTTGCGTGTAGAATTCGTCATTTTTTACCTTTTTGGCACTATGAAGATTGCTGTTCTTCCTTTTGTTTTTACTTTCTTCGGGTGCTGCTCTGTTGTTCTGTTCTAGTTGTTCTGTTTTCAATTAATTCCCTGATCAAGCTGACGCAGGGAATTATTATGTAGTCGCTAGCAACTCTCTCCTTATGCATATCAGCCTGATCATCTCCCCTTTTATAATTATTCTATTTGGGGAAAATTTTAATATCAAGCATTACAATTTATTGATGTTGCCATATAATGGGAAGGCCGCTCCACCACTAAGAGAATAAATTACATAGAATAGGCAGATAGGTCATTGAGGTTCCATATAATAACAGTACCTGGAGTACTGGGGTTGAAGTTGTTGTTGGCGAGAGAAGAATAGTTTTGGCGAATTAGTCGCTTATCACAATCTCCTTGATAAATAAGAGTCTCTTCCATGCAGGGTCGCGCCGTCATTGCCAGGAGCCTCAGGGTAACGAATGCTTGGTAGGTTAATAAAGTTAACTGGAATTTCTGCTCTATTCATACCAGAGCCAATGCAGTAGTCCACTAAATTAAAATGTGGTAGCTGTATACTTGAATCCGTATCCCAAGTCACCATAAAGGCTAGTGGTGTGTACTTTATAACGGAGGAAATGACCACTGGTCCGCCGAAATGCTCCATAAAGCCAAATCCTCTTATCATCACATGGTCCCAGTAGGGGTAGACCCAGTAGTATACTCCTATCTCCTTAGGGATTTCCTTGTCTGGATCAAGGACGAGTTCAGCAAATACATCACCCATTTCTCCCCGTGGGAACCGCTCTACTCCAATTGCTAGTACATGTCCGAGTATTGACCGTAATACCAACCCAGGCTGTACATCTATCCTCGCTACAGATGGTAGTGTGATGAGAGAGTTAAGGTACTGCCCGACTTGATTTGTCATCTCAATCAGGTGTGGGTCATACAAAGCTCCAAGCCAGTCTCCGTTGCAGTTACCACAGATACTTCTGAATTTAACTCCATTCTGGAAGTTTCTTCCCTTTGACTTAGCTGGCCTTGGCGCCTGGAGGGCATCCATGATGGGATACAGCCTGCTTTTTGGGAACTTAATTACTCCTTTTGGTGGAACATGATCCTCCGTAAGCTTGCCTAGATTTCCGCATATATTACACCTTCCCTTTTTGGGTCCCTTTGTAGTTAGGTAGGGCATGCAGATCTATCTCCTTGCTACTGATTCCATTAAATTATTATGCCCAGCGGAACTCCGCTGGGCCTGCACGTCAATGGACCATAAGGTGGTCGACTTTCTCAATTAAGTCGTGAGTAATCTTTAGGCCAGAAAGAATCTTCTGATAGTGCATAATGTCAGTAAAATCTATCTTTCTCCCCGATCTATCTTTGAGCCATTTTTGAGCTGGCTGATAGCCACCTATGCTCATATCCCATAGGTGAATAGGGATGCCATCGAAATACTGGCCATCATTGATCCATATTCTTCCTAGCTCTTTGTCTTTGTCTATCACCTCAAAGTCTTTTTTAGTAACCTTGTTCGTTACTATGTTGCTTCCACTCTCAGGGAAGCTGACAAAGACGTTCCATTGGCCACTGTTCACCATTAAGTGGCACTCTCTCAACTCCTTACCAAGCTCTACCATCTCCCAGAACCTTTCTTGGTCCGTTGGGTAAGGGACTCGCGGAAAATCAGTCTTCAAAAATTCTTTGTATGAGTTTAGATATGTCCGAGAATGCAACACCGCATAGATGTAATCTAGAAGGTCAAATGGGCACCATTTATCTTTGCTATTGCTGGATTCGGCAGAGAAAGGTATCCCGAGACTTTTCGCTATCTTTTCCACCTCCTCCTGATTAAGGTTAGGCACTCTTGTGTCGTCAAGATTAGCCCCTTCGTCGGGATATAGATAAAGAGGGAAGACGTAACCATTATCAAGTGACGAAATAATGCTTTTGCTGATAATGTCACCAGCGACCCAATAAGTCGCACTATGGTCTCTGTTCATTCTGCATGTACAGAAAGCTAAATTATCATCACGTCCCAAGTGGTACATTACCTTCCTCTGGGGGCTGGCGAAGAAGCCCCTAGAGGTGCCAGTATAGTATGTAAACCGTGTGTCAAAAGGTCGATATGATACCTTTTGGATATACTCTTTTCCATAGTGTTCTATGATGTCCTTTTTGGCTGATGCGACTTTCCAATCGCGAGACTCCTTCTTTATTTTATACTTAGACTTTATATCCTCTTCCCCTAGATCATGAAAGCTTTGCACTGTATCCCATAGCTCATTCTTGTCAAAGGCTACAGTAAGCTTATCTTGCGCTGATGCAAATCCCATCGTATAGGTACAAAACAGATCTTTTACGGAAAGGAACTTATCATACCGATCCTCTTCCGCATGATCTCTCGGAGAGAAGAAGTAGTTGGGCGATTTAGGTTGAACCTCTTCAAAAGCTATATCAGTAATAGCGTTATTTTCCAGCAAAGCATACTTTTCTCCCCTGGTGCCCCAGCAAGAGCTGTAATAAACTTTGGCTGGCGTCTTTGATTTTCCTTTTGACCTCTTGATGAAAAAGTTAATTGATACGCCCTGTTGGATATCAAAGACATTCTCGTCAGTATCAATACCATCCGCGATTAGCTTAGATTTCTTTGTGTCGCCATTAAGGTCAAGAATCCATATTTCATCAAAGTCATTCAATAGAGACTGCCGCATTCCCCTAAATGTTGGATTGTCTATGAAGCTATGATTATTGATGTAGGCAAGCACGCCTTCTTCGTTCTTGTTTATAAGGTGCTGGCCTAATCGAATAAATTTTACGTAATCGTCATTAAGCCAGTGCTTTCTTTCGCCAAAATGCTTTCCGTCTACGTATTTGTAGTCTTCGATCAGGTTTGATATCCACTCCCCATTGTTTTGGGAGATACCGCTGTACGGCGGATTCCCTACAACGACCATAACGGGTGTGTCGCGCTTGATGTTATTGGCTTCGTTAGCCTCAGCGCTTAGCCAACTTGAGAAAAGCGTGCCAGTGTCCGGGTGATACTCCTCAAGGGAATTTGTCAGAAATATGTTGAACCGCTTATTCCCGGATGGCACATAGCCCGTTTCTGATAGCAACAAATCAAGCTTGAGATGCGCCATTGCATAAGATGCCATTAGCAGCTCAAACCCGTTCATTCTTGGGATTAGTTCTTCCTCAACATAGCCATTCCAGGCACCTTGAATAGATTTAAACTTGCTGTTGTATATGTGCTTAACAACTTCTGTTAGAAAGGTTCCTGTTCCAGTAGCTGGATCTAGAATCTGAACTTTATGAATCTCCTTCTCTAGCTCAACATAGCCGCTCTTTGTGCGTCGATCCGGCTTGTCTGTCCTAACTTTTACCGTTGTTTTTTCGGTATCAGATAGGCCGTCCTCCATCCCAAACCTCGTTTTGAGGAAATGGTCAACACCCTTGACAATAAAGCTAACAGCCGGTGCTGGCGTATACCATACACCCCTGACCTTTCTTAGCTGGGGGTCATACTCAGCGAGGAAGGTTTCATAGAAGTGTATTATTGGGTCATTGGACTGGGTTCTACTACCAAAATTTTTAAGTAGCTGCTCTACGTTAGTAGCTCGAAAAACATCTGCAAGGTTATCGACTGTCGTGATAATCCGCTCATCAATATCAACACCAGCGACATGTGAGAACAGTTTTCGTAAGAAAGGGTTGCTTTTGGGTATCAGTTCAGCTGCCTCCTGGCGACTGAATGATTCAAGTGTAGCGTCATGCAATCGAGCAGCAAACATTCCGTAAGCAAGAGTTTGCGAATAGATGTCTGCGAAATCTTTTGGAGTGAGATCGTGGATCAGTATATTTTTGAAGACTTCATACTGGCTTTTGAGTGCCGTATTTTCTTCATTGTCCTCATCTGAGGTGATGGCGTTTTCAATGATGTTTTCAAGCAGCCTGGCTTTAGCAGCCATCATTTTTGCGAGGGTTTTTGGTGATTTTATTGTTTGAGTTACATAGGTACAGAACTCTTTGATAGAGTTTTCAAACTCTGAGAAATTTTCTGAGCATGCGCGGATAGATTTTCCTTCGGGCTCACCTATCCGTATCTCTCTAACAAGCTCACCCCTAAGATAAAACCTGAAATTAAGGTAATCCGTTATGATTAGGTTGTCGAGAGCTTCCCTGTATCTCTTGAACTGATCCGAATATTGTTTGGAGTCAAGGTTTTTTCCAATGTCCTTGGCCTCTATAAACCCGACAGGTATTTTGCTCCTCGTCAGAACATAGTCTGGGTTCCCGCAATCTGTAGCGTTCGACGGTTCATTAGTGACATTGATGTCAGGTGCCAGTGCCTTTATAAGAGAAGCAAAGTCACCGCGATATGTGTGCTCTGAAGCATATCCAGATTTATAGTGCTGAGTTACTGCTTCGAGGTACTGCTTGGTATCCATTCTCGTTATCGCCCCTTCTTTCCATGCGTAACAGCGCGCTATCAGCTAGATCAGCAATAGACTGCGCCCTCAAGGCGCTGATAGAGCCGAACGCCATCACGGCTCTCGCTGCCTAGGCTTCTAAGGTACCAAGCCGGTTGCAGGCTATCTATCGTGAATCTTGCTTCTCAGAGCCGCACGAACAGCAATGCAGCAGCTTTGTGGTGGGGCTGCCATCGAAGGAGTATTTCAGGCTGGCGAAAAAGGTTGAGAGGGAGGAGGGATGAAGGTTGAGGATCAGGCGCCGTGAGCACACAAAAAAATGCCAACGCATTGATTGCGATGGCATTTTCTCTAGCCCTCCGGATCAAGCTGCCCAGCCACACTTAGGGTGAACGGCTTGGGTCGATGCCTGGGCCCTTCGGGAGAGGCAGAGGGGCCGCGACGGCGGTGTCTTGACGCAGGCCCGCAGGGAGCGGGAATTGTCCGGTGCCGTGGCCGGCTTTCTGTTATCCTGCAGGCCATCCATCTCCCTCACTTCCGGCGCATGCCGCTCGGCCCTCGCCGTCGCTCGCTTACGACCCTGGCTCGCCCGCTGTCCCTGGCTGCCCCTTTCTGCAGGATGTTCCCTTGTCCGATACCCCTTCCGACGCCTCCTTCGCCGCGCTGCCGCTGGCGCCGGAGCTGCTCGACAACCTCGCCTCGCTGGGCTTCACCGCCATGACGCCGATCCAGGCCGAGAGCCTGCCGCTGATCCTGGCCGGCTGCGACGTGATCGCCCAGGCGAAGACCGGCTCCGGCAAGACCGCCGCCTTTGGCCTGGGGCTGCTCTCGCGGCTTGAGCTCTCGAGCTTTCGGGTGCAGGGACTGGTGCTCTGCCCGACCCGGGAGCTGGCCGATCAGGTGGCCGGCGAGCTGCGCCGGCTGGCGCGCAGCCTGCCCAACGTCAAGGTGCTGACCCTGTGCGGCGGCGCTCCCTTCGGCCCGCAGCTGGCCTCGCTGGAGCACGGTGCGCATATCGTGGTGGGCACCCCGGGCCGGGTGGAGGAGCATCTGCGCAAGGGCTCGCTTGCGCTTGACGGACTCGCGACCCTGGTACTGGACGAGGCCGACCGCATGCTCGACATGGGCTTCCAGGCGAGCCTGGAGGCGATCGTCGCCGAGATCCCTGCCCGCCGTCAGACGCTGCTGTTCAGCGCCACCTTCTCCGACACCGTGCGGCCCGTGGCCGCGGCGCTGATGCGCGACCCGGTGACGGTGGAGGTAGCCGAGACCCATGACGCCAGCAGCATCCACGAGCGGGTCTACCGGGTCGCCGACGGCGACGAGGCGCGCCTGGAGGGGCTGTGCCGGCTGCTTCTGCACCTGCGCCCGGCCGCAAGCGTGGTGTTCTGCAATACCAAGCGCGAGACCGACGAGGTGGCCCAGGCGCTGAATGCGGCGGGCTTCAGCGCCCTGGCACTGCACGGCGACCTGGAGCAGCCCGACCGCGACCGGCTGCTGGTGCTGTTCGCCAACCGCAGCGCCTCGGTCCTGGTGGCCACCGACGTGGCCGCCCGCGGACTCGATATCGCCGAACTGGATGCGGTGTTCAACTACCACATCGCCCGGGACCTGGAGGTGCACGTGCACCGCGTCGGGCGCACCGGCCGGGCCGGCAGCGCGGGGATCGCCTGCACCCTGGTCGGCCAGGGCGAGGACTACCGACTGGCACGCCTCACCGACTTCCTCGGCGAGCCCCTCGAGGAGGCCAGCCTGCCGCCGCGCTCGGTGCTCTCCCGGGAGCCCCTGGTGGCCCCCATGGCGACCCTGCAGATCGGTGGCGGCAAGAAGCAGAAGGTGCGCCCCGGTGACATTCTCGGTGCGCTGACCGGCGAGGCGGGGCTGGCCGGCGACCAGGTGGGAAGGATCAAGGTGCTGGCCAACAGTGCCTACGTGGCCGTGCGGCGCGAGGTGGCCGACCAGGCCCTGGAGCGGCTGGTTAATGGCAAGATCAAGGGGCGCAGCTTTCGCGCCCGGCGCATCAGCCGCTGAACCGAATCGGCAATACGGTTCGGCTCTACCGGGAGGAGAGATGAAGATACCCAAGCGCTTGCAGCCGCTGGTGGACGACGGCCTGATCGAGGCGGTCGAGAGCCAGCTGATGAGCGGCAAGGAGGCCCAGGTCTACGTGGTGCGCTCCCATGGGGAGCGACGCTGCGCCAAGGTCTTCAAGGAGGCCAAGCAGCGCAGTTTCAAGCAGGCCGTGCAGTATCAGGAGGGGCGTCGCGGGCGCAACAGCCGCCGCTCGCGGGCCATGGCCAAGAAGACCCGTTACGGTCAGAAGGAGCAGGAGCAGGCCTGGCTCAACGCCGAGGTGGATGCCCTCTACCGGCTGGCCGCGGCGGATGTGCGCGTGCCCAGGCCCTACGGCTTCATCGATGGCGTGCTGCTGATGGAGATGATCAGCGATGCCGAGGGCCTCACCGCCCCGCGCCTGGACGACGTGACCCTGAGCGCCGAGGAGGCCCGCGAGCACTATGCCAAGATCCTGGCCGATGTGGTCAAGATGCTGTGTGCCGGCCTGATCCATGGTGACCTCTCCGAGTTCAACGTGCTGCTGGCCGCCGATGGTCCGGTGATCATCGACCTGCCCCAGGCGGTGGATGCCGCCGGCAACAACAGCGCCGAGTGGATGTTCGAGCGCGACGTGGACAACATGCGCCGCTATTTCGGCCGCTTCGCCCCGGAGCTGCTGGCCACGGACTACGGCAAGGAGATCTGGGCGCTCTATGAAGCTGGTGAGCTGCACCCGGAGAGCCGTCTCACCGGCCGCTTCGTGCACGACACCGCCCCCGTCGATGTCGACGAGCTGATGACGGTGATCGACGACGTGCGCGATGAGGAGGCCCAGCGCCAGGCGGCCCTCAACCGCGGTGACGAGCCCGGCGTGGAAGAGGCCGCCGAGGAGTGGCGCGAGTCCCAGCGCGAGCGCTGAACGGCCCACGCCTCCTTTATTTGCGACCTCCCTGCCAACCCTGCCGCTCTCGACTAGTCTGACAAGACGGGAGCGGGCTGTGGACAGCCCGCATGGCTTATCTGGCGGCACCTACCGCCCTGCATGCCATCGCGGGATGGCAGAGGAGAGCATCATGAACAAGCGGATCCTTGCCCTGGCGCTGGGTCTGGCCGGCAGCGCACTGCTGGCGGCTCCGGCCGTGGCCGAGATGGAACGCGTCACGGCCCCGGAGGGAGCCGAGGTCTATTTCCTGTCGCCTGAGGAGGGCGCGACCCTCTCCGGCCCGGTGACTGTGCGCATGGGCTTGAAGGGCATGGGCGTGGCCCCCGCCGGTACCCAGGCCGAGGGCACCGGCCACCACCATCTGCTGGTGGACACGCCGCTGGATGAAGTGGATCTCGACCAGCCGCTGCCGGCCAACGACGGCATGCGCCATTTCGGCGGCGGCCAGACCGAGACCACGCTGGAGCTGGAGCCGGGCGAACATGACCTGCAACTGTTGTTCATGGACCACCGGCATGTGAGCTTCGACCCGCCGGTGACCTCCGAGGTCATCACCATCACCGTGGAGTAGGGGGCTCCCGCAGGCCCCTCAATCCTCGGGGAGCTCGGCGCTGTGGAAGACGTTCTGCACGTCGTCGCAGTCGTTGAGCGCGTCGACCAGCTTCTCGAACATGGCCACGTCGTCGCCTTCAAGCGGGGTCGTGGCCTGGGGCACGAACTGGATCTCGTCGACCTCGAAGTCGAGCTCGCCGAAGGCGTCGAGCAGCGCCTGCTTGGCCTTGGCATACTCGGTATGCGGGGCGAAGACGGTGATCTGGCCCGCCTCGTTCTCGATGTCGGTGACATCGACATCGGCCTCCATCAGCGCCTCGAGCACCGCCTCCTCGTCGCTGCCCTGGAAGGCCAGGATGGCGCAGTGGTCGAACATGTGGCTGACGCTGCCGGGAGTGCCGAGCTTGCTCTTGGCCTTGTTGAAGCAGGTGCGCACCTCGCCGAAGGTGCGGTTGGGGTTGTCGGTCAGGCAGTCGACTATGACCATGCAGTTGCCCGGCCCGAAGCCTTCATAGCGCGCCGGAGAGAAGTCCTCGCCGCCCACACCGCTGGCCTTGTCCAGCGCCTTGTCGATGACGTGGGTGGGGACCTGGTCCTTCTTGGCGCGCTCGATCAGCCCGCGCAGGCTCAGGTTGCCGGCGGGGTCGGTGCCGCCTTGCTTGGCGCACACGTAGATCTCGCGGCCGTACTTGCTGTAGACCTTGGTCTTGGCGGCGGCCGTCTTGGCCATGGATTCCTTGCGGTTCTGGAAGGCCCTGCCCATATCATTATCCTGTCGAGTTCAACACGAGGCTGGATTCTACGAGACCCAAGGGGGCGGGAACAGGGCTATTTTCCGTCCTGCATGACCCCCGTCATGACTACACTCCGGGAGTCACCATCCGGCTCCGGAGGCTCCATGGACCATCACGCCTATCGTCACGCCCTGGCCGTCGCCCTGGGCGGCAGCGAACTGCCTTTTCCGCCCGCTGAGTTCGCCGCCCGCCTGGCCCGGGTACGCGCCGCCATGCACTCGGCCGGCCTCGATGCCCTGCTGCTCACCGACCCGGCGGATATCTTCTACCTCACCGGCTATCACACCTTCGAGGTGTCGGTGCATACCGCCCTTGTCGTCTCGGCCGAGCGCCTGGTGCTGCAGGTGCCCTCCATCGAGACCGGTCCGGCCGTGGTCACCGCCGCGGTGGACGAGATCCTCGGCTACCGCTGGGAGGGCATCGAGGAGGTGATCGCGCCGCTCGCCGAGACCCTGGCGGCGCAGCGCGCCATCGGCCTGGACCTCTATGGCGCCGGGCTGCGTTTCGGTGTCATCCGCGAACTGCAGGCGCGGCTGGGGGCCGAGCGCTTCCGCGATGACGGCGGGGAGCTGCTCGATGCCATCCGCATCGTCAAGACGCCGGCGGAGCTCGACTGCCTGCGCGAGAGTGCACGGATCACCGCGGCGGGCCTCGCCGCCGCCGAGGCGGTGATCGCGCCGGGCGTCACCGACAACGACATCGCCGCGGAGGGCAGCCGGGCGCTGCTGGCGGCCGGCAGTGAGTTCATGAGCCTGCAGCCCATCGTCACCAGCGGGCGGCGTATCAGCATCATCCACGTCAACCACAAGCGCCGCGTGATCGAGCCGGGTGATCCGGTGTTCCTGGAGTTCGGCGCGGCCTTCCAGCGCTACACCGCGCCGATGATGCGCACCGCCGTGGCGGGGCGTGCCACGCCGGAGATGCAGGCGCTGCGCGATGTCTGTCACGAGATGTTCGAGGCGCTGACCGCCGCGATGCGCCCCGGCAACCGCTTCGATGATGCCGCCCGGGCCGCCGAGAGAGTGCTGGCTCCCCACGCCGAGCGCGTGTTCTTCTCCGGCGTGTTCGGCTATGCGGTGGGCGCCCAGTTCCCGCCCAGCTGGGTGGAGGGCACCGGCTATATCGCCCGAGGCCAGGCTCGCGAGTTCGCCGAGGACATGGTCTTCCACCTGCCGCTCTGCCTGCGCCGTCCGGGAGAGTGGGGCATCGGCCTGAGTGATACGGTGCGCGTCACCGACGGCGGCGCCGTGCCCCTCACCGACAACAACTGGCGGCTCAACGAGCTCACGGGTTGATCTCGGCGGACATCGCCCGCACCCCTGTGTCAGGCTGTCCCGGATTGCCATCGATTTCAGCGACAAGGAGCCAACATGAAGGTCGTGACCCTGAAGAGCCCGGGCGGGCTCGATAACCTGCAGTTGAGCGAGCATGACGCGCCGGGCGAACCCGGCCCGGGCGGGATCCGCGTGCGCCTGCACGCCAGCTCGCTCAACTTCCATGACTACCTGGTGGCGGCAGGCGGCATTCCCACCGCCGACGGTCGCATCCCCATGTCCGACGGCGCCGGTGTGGTCGAGGCCGTGGGGGAGGGTGTCGAGGAGTTCGCGGCGGGGGATGCCGTGGTCTCCACCTTCTTCCCGTCCTGGCTGGAGGGCCCGGCGCGGCTGGGCAACTTTGCCACCACACCCGGCGACGGCGTCGATGGCTACGCCCGGGAGCAGGTGGTGGCGAAGGCCAGCGCCTTCACCCGCCAGCCGGCAGGATGGAGCCACACCGAGTCGGCCACGCTGACCACCGCCGGGCTCACCGCCTGGCGTGCCCTGGTGGTGGATGGCGGGCTCAAGGCCGGCGATACGGTGCTGGTGCTGGGCACTGGCGGCGTCTCCATCTTCGCCCTGCAGTTCGCCAGGATGATGGGGGCGCGGGTGATCGCCACCTCCTCCTCCGACGAGAAGCTCAAGCGGCTACGCGAGCTGGGAGCCGAGCACACCATCAACTACCGCGAGGACCCGGAGTGGGGCCGTACGGTCCGGGAGCTGACCGGCGGTGAGGGGGTCGACCAGGTGGTCGAGGTGGGTGGCCCGGGCACCCTGCCGCAGTCTATCGAGGCGGTGCGCATCGGTGGGCATATCGCCCTGATCGGCGTGCTGACCGGAGGCGCCGGGGAGGTGCCTACCGCCAAGCTGATGGCCAGGCAGGCCAGCCTGAGGGGGCTGATCGTCGGCAGTCGCCGCCACCAGATGGAGATGATCCGCGCCATCGAGGTCGGCGGGCTCAAGCCGGTGATCGATCGCGAGTTCCCGCTGGACGCGATCGCCGATGCCTTCCGCCACCAGGAGGCCGGTCGCCACTTCGGCAAGATCTGCCTGACCTGGTAGCCGACACGCGTGTCGCTGCCCACGACGCCCGCCCGGCCCCGCCGCGGCGGGCGTTGTCGTCTCGGCGCCCCGTGCGGGGCGTGCTATGGTCAGCTCATCGACGGTGAATCGGGGAAGGCGCGCCATGGCGCAGGACGAGGAGCGGGAGCGCCCGCTGTGGGAAGTGGTGCCCCTCGAGGAGCGGGAGTTGCCCAGGGCGTCCCAGGCCAGCCAGGCGCGTCGCCGCTGGCAGGCTCTGGGGCGCTGGCTGACGCTGGGCAGCGAGGCGGGCGAGGAGCCGGCGCGGGATGAGGCGCAGCTCCAGCGGCTGCCCCGGGTGCGCCTGGCCCACCTGGCACCGCCTATCGACTGGCAGCCGGGTGCCCGGGCTTTGGCCCGATACTTTGCCGAGGTCGGCGAGTCGGCGGGGCCGGTCACCCTGCTGGTGGGTGCCCCCGCGGACGGCCATGCCGAGCTGGTGGAGGCCTGGGCACGCCTGAGCGGGGAGCGCCTGCTGCCCGAGCCGACGGCAGGGGCGCTGCTGGCCGGCGAGATGCCCTGGTCGCCGGCACCGTCGGCGCACGCCTGGGCGGTGCCGCGGCTGGAGCGGGGCTTGCTGCGTCAGGCGACATCTCTCGCCGGGCTGCGCAACTTCCTCGAGGCTGCGCTCACCGGGCGCCTGGGGCGCGGGGTGATCGGCTGTGACAGCTGGACCTGGGCCTACCTGCAGCATGCCCTGGCGCTGCCCGAATCCGCGGCGGTGACCCTGCAGGCCTTCGATGGCGAGCGCCTCACCCGCTACTTTTCGTCAACCACCCGGGCCGCCCTGGGGGAGCCGCAGGTGATCCGCGCCGTCGGCAGCGGCGAGCCGGTGCTGGTGGATGGCGAGGAGGCCCCCACCAGCCGCGAGCTTCGCGAGCTTCGCGAGCTGGCCGTCCACTGTCACGGTCAGCTCGGCCTGGCCTGGCACTACTGGCGGGCCAGACTGTGCGACGAGGCCCCGGAAGGGGAGTCTCCGGATACCCTGTGGCTGGCCGAAAGCCTTGATGAGGCCACCCTGCCCGGCGAGGTCGGTGAGGAGTCGGTGCTGCTGCTCCACGCCCTGCTGCTGCACGGTGGCCTCGACGAGGCGTTGCTGCCCGAGGTGCTGCCGTTCTCCCATGCCCGGGCGCTCTCCGGCCTGCGCCAGCTGCAGCGGCGCGGTGTGGTGAGCTGCGCTGACGGCCGCTGGCGGGTGGCCCCGCTGGGCTACATGAGCGTGCGGCGCCTGCTCGAGGAGCGTACCTATCTGGTGGATGCCCTGTAAGGAGCCTGGTGATGGATAACGCCGACGACTACTCGCAACTGTTCAACAAGCTGGATACGGCGGCCCTGGTGGAGCTTGCGCTGCTGGCGGCGGGGGCGATCCTGCTGATCGTGGTGAGCCAGAAGGGGCTCAACTGGGCCGCCAACCGGCTGCATGGCCAGCACCGCTTCCGGGTCTTTGCCCTGGTGCCGCTGGTGCGCCTGGCGATCCTGATCGTCGCCATCTCCATGGCGGTGCCCATCGTCATCGATCCCTCGCTGCAGAACATGATCGCCCTGCTCGGCGCCGTGGGGCTGGCCATCGGCTTCGCCCTCAAGGACTACGTCAGTAGCCTGATCGCCGGGGTGGTGGCAGCGGTAGAGATGCCCTACCGCCCGGGGGACTGGGTGGAGATCGAGGGGGTCTACGGCGAGGTCACCCATGTGGGCATGCGCACCATCGAGGTGGTCACCCCCGATGACAACCTGGTCAGCATCCCTCACCTCAAGATCTGGAACACGCCGATCAGCAACGCCAACAACGGCGGCGACAGCCTGCAGTGCGTGGCCGACTTCTACCTGCATCCCGATCACGATGCCGCCCGGATCGGCGAGGCGCTGCGCGACGTGGCGCTGACCAGCCCCTATCTCAAGTTCGATCGGCCCATCGCCGTGGTGGCCAAGGAGCACCCCTGGGGCACCCAGTACAAGATTCGCGCCTACCCCGTGGACCCGCGCCAGCAGTTCCGCTTCGTCACGGACCTGACGCTACGTGGCCGCGGCGAAGTCGGCCGCCTGGGTGCGCGGCCCGCCCAGACGCTGGCGGGCGTGGAGGGGGGCTAAGGCCACTCCCGGCGGGGAAGCGGGTGGCATCAGACCAGCCAGGCGGCCGCCAGGCCGATGCCCAGGGAGACAAGCATCGGCACGCCTACCCGCCAGGCGGTGCGGCGTGTGCCGAAGGCGCCGGCCAGCCCCGCCTTGACCAGGTTGTTGGTGGCCGCGGCGAGGATTATGCCCAGCACCGCGGTGTTCGGGGCGATGGCGTCCAGCGACATGCGGGTCAGCGACAGGGTGATGGCGTCGACATCGGCGATCCCCGAAGTGGTGGCCAGCAGGTAGATGCCGGCGTCGCCCAGCGCACCGCGCAACCACTCCCCCAGCAGCATGATCACCGCCAGCAGGGCGCCGAAGAACAGCGCCGTGCGCAGCTCCAGCGGATTCTGCCCTGCCACCGGCTGGTGGATCGCACCGTCGCCGCGGTGGTGGCGCCACAGGTACAGCGCCGGCAGGTAGAGGGTGAGGCCCATCAGCGTGATCGGCAGCAGCAGAGCCGGGATCAGCCCCGGGCTGATCACCGCCGCGTAGAGCAGGATGCGCGGGAACATGGTGCCGCAGGCGATCAGGATGCCGGCGGCCAGCATCGGCGAGAGCCCCGGAGCCAGCCGTGACTGGCGCGCGAAGTGCAGGGTCAGGGCGGTGGAGGAGCTGAGCCCGGCGAACAGCCCGGTGAAGAGGATGCCCTTCTCGGCGCCGCCCACGCGGATGGCGAAGTAGCCGATGAACGACACCGCGGCGATCAGCACCACCATCCACCAGATCTCGTAGGGATTGAGCGCGCCGCCGGGGCCCAGGCCGCGGTCCGGTAGCAGCGGCAGCATCACCGCACTGATCACCAGCAGCTTGAGGCCGGCGTCGAGCTCGTGGGCCTGCAGCTTGTAGAGCAGGCCGTGGATCTCGCGCTTGTTGTCGAGGATCACCGCCGTGGCCACGGCACAGGCGGTGGCCAGGGCCGGGTCCACCTCCACCGCCACGGCGCCGAAGCAGAAGGTCAGCAGCAGTCCCACCAGGCCGGTGATGCTGTAGTCCTCGGCTTCGGCGAGGCGCGCCCGCCACGCCACCAGGGCGATGCTCGCCACCGCCAGGAACACCAGCGGGAAGGCCCAGGCGCTCACCGTGGTGGAGAGCAGGGCGGCGATACCGCCGAGCAGCCCCACCAGGGCGTGGGTGCGGATGCCGGCGATGCGCTCGCCGGACTTCTGTTCGCGGGCTACCCAGCCGCGCTCGATGCCGATCAGCGACCCCAACAGCAGGGCCACCGCCAGGCGGATCAGCGGCTGGTTGGCGTCGATGAAATGGCGGGTGACCTCTTCCATGGGGGCAGGATGCTCCGAGTGGCGGCGGGTAGTGATGCTTCTACCGGCACAGCCTTGTATAAGTGGTTACACTACCTACACGAACGGCAGGATTCACCCACCCAGCAGGGATTGCCATCAGCATGCCGCACTCTCCCGACCTGGCGCTACCCGATGCTGCGCACGATATCCAGCGCGACAGGCGCCGAGCCATCGCCGTCTATGTGGGTGGCGTGCTGCTGTTGCTGGTGGTGATCGCGAGCCTGATGTTCGACCAGTATCGTCGCGATACCCGGGCCGCCGAGGAGCGCACCGCGGCCCGGGCCGACCTGGTGGCGGAGTGGGTGACCAGCACCTTCTCCGCCAGCGAGGCGCTGCTGGCCAGCGTGTCGGCGCGGATCGAGGGCAACGAACTCCCGGCCGAGCTGGGTGGCTGGCTGGCCGCGCTAAGTGATGAACTGCCCTTTCTCGACAGGATCAGCGTGCTGGATAGCCAGGGACGGGTCCTGGTCTCCTCCCGCGATGCCTACCCGCCGGGCTATGCGCTGGGTGGGCTGCCCTATCACCGTGACCTGCTGCAGGCGCCGGCGGGTGAACGGCTCATCACGCCGCTGTTCTGGTCGCACTTCGTCGAGGAGTTCCGGGTGGTGCATGCCCAGCGCCTGGCCGGTGGCGGCATCGTCAGCGCCGAGCTCGAGCTCTCGGCCTTCTCCCATGCCCTGGATCGCCTGAGCCTGGCGGCGGGGCAGAGCACCGCCATCATCGATACCCAGATGCAGCTGATCGCCCGGCGTCCCGTCTTCGGTGGGGAAGACCCCCTCGAGGTACTGGGCGAGCAGATCTCGGAACCCCTGACCCGGGCCTTCATCGACAGCGGCCAGCAGCGGGACAGCTTTCGTACCGACTCGCCTCTGGATGGTGAGGATCGCTACTACACCATGCGTCGTGTCGGCGAGCTGCCCTTCGTGGCGGTGATCGGCGAGGAGGTGTCGACGGTGCTGACGGGCTGGATGCACCGGCTCTGGCTGCGCCTGGCGATCGCCGGGACGGTGATCGGCCTCGGCGGCCTGGTGCTGCGCCACTACCTCAACCGGCTGCGGCTGGAGGGCGAAGTGCGCCAGCGCGTCGCCGAGCGGGAGCAGGCGCGCCGCGAGAGCCAGTCCCGCGGGGCGCGACTCCAGGCGCTGGTGGGCTCGATCCAGGACATGATCTTCGTGTTCGACGGCACGGGTCGCTTCGTCTTCGTGCATGCGCCCGACCCCAGCGAGCTGCTGCTCGACTCGCGTGACCTCATCGGGCGCCACTATCGCGAGGCGCTGCCGGTAGACCTCGCCGAGCAGCTTGCCGCGGCCTTCGCGGAGTTGCGCGACGGCGGTGGGCCAGTGGAGTACGACTACCGGCTGGAGATCGGCGGCGAATGGCGCCACTTTCGTTCGGTGCTGAGCGCCCTGGGCTCCCGCGGCCCCGACGCCGGCGGTGGCCTGGCGGTGGTTCGCGACGTTACCGAGGAGCGGGCCACCGAGGCCCAGCTGCGCATCGCCGCCACCGCCTTCGAGACCCACCTGGGGATGCTGATCACCGACGCTGAGGGGCGCATCCTGCGTGTCAACGACACCTTTACCCGCATCACCGGCTACACAGAGAAGGAAGTGCTGGGCAGGAACCCGCGACTGCTCAGCTCCGGGCTGCACGACGATGCCTTCTATGCGGGGCTGTGGGACAGCGTGTCGCGCCACGGCAGCTGGCAGGGCGAGATCTGGAACCGTCGGCGCAACGGCGAGGTGTTCCCCGAGTGGCTGACCATCAGCGCGGTGCGCAATGCCGAGGGCGAGCTGACCCACTACGTGGCCACCTTCAGCGATCTCACCGAGCGCAAGGCGGCCGAGCAGGAGATCCACCAGCTGGCCTTCTTCGACTCCCTGACCGGGCTACCCAACCGTCGCCTGCTCATGGACCGCCTGGAGGGGGTGCTGCGTGACAGCTACCGCAACGGTCGCTTCGGCGCGCTGATGTTCCTGGACCTCGACAACTTCAAGCAGGTGAATGACACCCTGGGCCACCACAGCGGGGACCAGCTGCTGCGTTCGGTGGCAAGGCGACTGGGGGCGGTGGTCCGCGACACCGATACCCTGGCCCGCCTGGGAGGCGACGAGTTCGCGCTGCTGCTCCACGACCTCGGCGAGCGCCCGGAGGAGGTCGCGGTGATCGCCGAGCGGGTGGCGCACAAGCTGCTGTCGGCCCTGCAGGCCCCCGTGCTGCTGGGCGGTGAACGCCTGATGGTGACCGGCAGCCTGGGCATCACCCTGTTCCGTGATCACGAGACGAGCCTTGACGAGGTGCTCCAGCAGGCCGACATGGCGCTGTTCCAGGCCAAGGCGGCGGGGCGCAACACGCTGAGCTTCTTCGACCCGGAGATGCAGGTGCGCCTGCAGGCCCGGGCGCGCCTCGAGGCCGACCTGCGCCAGGCGCTGCCGCGGGAGGAGTTCCACCTCCACTACCAGCCCCAGGTCACGGACTCGGGCGAGATCCGCGGCGTCGAGGCCCTGCTGCGCTGGCAGCACCCCCGGCGGGGGGCCGTGTCCCCCGGGGAGTTCATCCCCCTGGCCGAGGAGAACCGCCTGATCGTGGCCATCGGCGCCTGGGTGCTGGAGAGTGCCTGTCGGCAGCTGGCCGCCTGGTCCACCGACCCCGCCAGGCGTCACCTGACGCTGGCGGTGAACGTGAGCCCGCGGCAGTTCCGCGAGGGGGACTTCGTCGAGCGGGTGGTAGCCATCCTCGACGCCACCCAGGCGCCGGCCGAGCGTCTCAAGCTGGAGGTCACCGAGAGCCTGTTCCTGGAGGAGCGCGACGAGGCGCGGGCCAAGATGCTGCGCCTGCGTGAGCGAGGCGTGCGTTTCTCGCTGGATGACTTCGGTACCGGCTACTCCTCGCTCTCCTACATCAAGCGCCTGCCGCTGGACCAGCTCAAGATCGACCAGAGTTTCGTGCGCGACCTGCTCGTCGACGAGGCTTCGGCGGCCATCGTGGCCAGCATCATCGCCCTGGCACGCAGCCTGGAGCTGGAGGTGATCGCCGAGGGGGTCGAGACCGAGGCCCAGCGCGACTGGCTGATCGCCCACGAGTGCCACGCCTTCCAGGGTTTCCTGTTCAGCCGCCCACTGCCGCTTGAGGAACTGCACCTTTCTAAGGCCTGTTAAGTCAGCGGCTGGAGTTGTCAGCGGATGCCATCTACTCGATACTGTATTTATTTACAGTATCTGGTGGGGGTAGCCATGAAATTGTCGGATTCGACTCGGGCTCGGGTGATCGGTCGCGCCGAGCCTGGTACCGCGGTTTCCGGCCTGCCGCTGATGGGGTGCCGGGTGCGGGCGGGTTTCCCCAGCCCCGCCGACGATCACCTCGAGGCGGAGATCAACCTCCACGAGCATGTGGTGAAGCGTCCGGCGGCCACCTACTTCGTGCGTGCCGAGGGCGATTCCATGCTCGGCGACGGCATCCATGACGGCGACCTGCTGGTGGTGGACCGCAGCCTGGAGCCGCTGCCCGGGCGGGTGGTGGTGATCGCCCTGGAGGGGGAACCCACCGTCAAGCGCCTGGCGCGGCGCGGCGGCGAGGTGTGGCTGGTGGCCAGCAACCCGCGCTTTGCGCCGATCCCCCTGGCGGGCCGCGAGTGCCACGTGTGGGGCGTGGTCACCCATGTGCTCCACGCCCTGCCGGGGGGCGAGCGGTGATCGCCCTGGTCGACGGCAACAGCTTCTACGTCAGCTGCGAGCGGGTCTTCGACCCGCGCCTGGAGGGGCGAGCGGTGGGCGTGCTCTCCAACAACGACGGCTGCGTGGTGGCGCGCTCCCACGAGCTCAAGGCGCTGGGCGTGGCCATGGGCGCGCCGCTGCACCTGCTGCCGCCAGCGGTGCGCCGCCAGGCGGTGCTGCTCTCCAGCAACTACGCGCTCTACGGCGACATGTCGCGACGGGTCAACCAGGTGCTGGGCGAGTTCTCCCCCGACGTGGAGCCCTACTCCATCGACGAGAGCTTCGTGGGTTTCTCCGGCTTCCCCGATGGTGAGCTCGAGCCGCGCTGCCGGGAGCTGCGCGACACCGTGGGCCGCTGGACCGGCATCCCCGTGGGCGTGGGGCTGGCACCCACCCGGACCCTGGCCAAGCTGGCCAACCGCCTGGCCAAGCGCGAGCCCGCCTTCGAGGGTGTCTGTCGACTGGACGCCGCAGGTGAGGCCACTCGCCGGGTGCTCGAGTCCTGCCCGGTGGATGACCTGTGGGGCGTGGCGCGACGCAGCGCCGAGCGGCTGGCGCTGATGGGCATCGAGAACGCCTGGCAGCTGCGCGAGGCCGACCCACGCTGGGTACGCAGCCGCTTTTCGGTGGTGATGGAGCGCATGGTCTGGGAGCTGCGCGGGCGGCCGGCCATCGTCCTCGATGACATGAGCGAGCCGCGCCGGCGGTTGCTGGTGTCGCGCTCCTTCGGGCGGCTCACCGGCGAGCGCCATGAGTTGGAGGCAGCCATGCGCCAGCACTGCACCCGGGCCGGCGAGAAGCTGCGCCGTCAGGGCAGCCTGGCCCAGGCGGTCCAGGTGTTCGTACGCACCAACCCCTTCCTGGCCGGCGAGCCCCAGTACCGCAACGCCGCGGTGGTGGCGCTGCCGGCCCCCAGTGCCGACAGTCGCGAGCTGCTGGCCGCGGCGAGCCGCGCCCTGGCGGCGATCTACCTGGAGGGCTACCGCTACCAGAAGTGTGGCGTGATGCTGCTCGACCTGGTGGACTTCGAGCGGCGCCAGGCCTCGCTGCTCGAGACACCTGAGGACGATGCGCGCCGCGCGCGCAGCCAGCGGCTGATGGCGACCCTGGACCGGCTCAATCGCGAGATGGGTCGTGACACGGTGCGCTTCGGCCTGCCGCGGCGCGACAACGCCTGGAAGCTGCGCTGCGAGCGGCGCACGCCGCGCTACACCACGTGCTGGGATGAGTTGATGCACGTCAAGACAGGGCGATAATTGGCTGCAACGCCATGCGAGAAGAGGGCGGGGTGGTCCCCGGCTCGACTACACTGGTGACACCGCGGCGCGGTCGTGCGTCGTCAGGAAGTCATCACAGGGAGCAGAGCTCATGCGAATGAAGGGCAAGAACGTCATCGTCACCGGCGGCGCCAGCGGTATCGGCCTGGCCAGCGTGGAGCGTTGCCTGGAGGAGGGGGCCAGCGCGGTGATCGCCGACCTCGAGGGTGGTGAGGGTGCGGCCCGGGCGGCGGAGCTGGATGCCAGGCATGCCGGCCGCTGCCTGTTCAAGGCATGCGACGTCACCGATACCGCCCAGGTCGACCGCCTGTTCGCGGAGACCGTCGCCGAGCTGGGCAGCGTGGATGCGGTATTCAACAATGCCGGCATCGGCGGCGTGACCCCCTCCGACGAGGTGAGCGACGACGAATATCTGCGTATCATCGATATCAACCTCAACGGGGTCTTCCGTGTGGCCCGCGCGGCGCTGCGGGTGATGTATCGCCAGGGCAGCGGCAGCATCGTCAACTGTGCTTCCATACTCGGCATGATGGGCCAGTCCCAGACCGCCGCCTACACCGCGGCCAAGGGTGGGGTGGTCAACATGACCCGCACCCTGGGCATCGAGGCCGCCCCCAGGGGGGTGAGGGTCAACGCCATCGGGCCGGGCTACATCGATACGCCGCTGCTCCAGGCCCTGGACGACGAGCTGCTGCAAGGGCTGATCTCCCTGCACCCGATGGCCCGGCTGGGCCGCCCCGAGGAGATCGCCAACGGCTTCCTGTTCCTGGCCAGCGATGAAGCCAGCTTCGTCACCGGCACCACCCTGATGATCGACGGCGGCTTTACCGCCGGCAAGTCCTGACCTGCCCCTCCCCGCGCCTGCTCACGTGGTGAGCAGGCGCTCGATCTCCGCCAGCAGTATCGCACACGCCTCGTCGAGGGTGCGGTGCTGCTCGGCGGTATCGCCATCGACGCCGCGTTCGAGCAGTGCTGCGACCAGGGCGTGCGCCGCCCGGTGCAGTGCCGCCAGGTGATCCAGATCGGGCAGGTCATCGTGGTCGAGGGCCAGCCAGTCGCAGAAGTGGCAGTGGGAGTCCGCAAGCGGCGTGGGCAACGGACTCGCGTCTGCCTCCAGGAGGTGGTGCAGGTGCCGGCACCAGGCGCGATGTTCCACGCCGGCAACCAGCAGCGGCAACTGGCCGGGTGCCAGCGGTGCCTGCTGGGCCCAGCTGGTCGGCGGTTGCCACTCCTGGCACCAGTCGGCAATGGCGTCCGCTGGCATCGGGCGGGCGATGCCGTAGCCCTGCCCCAGCTCGCAACCCAGGCGCAGCAGCAGCTGGCCATGGTCCAGGGTCTCCACTCCCTCGGCGATCACCTGGCGCTCGAAGGCATTGGCCAGCCCCAGCACGCCGGCGAGGATCTTGATGTCCTCCGGGGCGCCCAGGATGTCACGCACGAAGCTCTGATCGATCTTGACTGTGCCTGCCGGTAGCCGCTTGAGATAGGTCAGCGACGAGTAGCCGGTGCCGAAGTCATCCAGCGAGACCTGTACGCCGAGGCGCCGGCACTCCTCCAGCAGCTCGCTGATCAGCGCCAGGTCGCCCAGGGCGCTGGTCTCGAGGATCTCCAGCTCCAGGCTGCCCTCGGGCAGGTCCGGCTGCTCGGCGAGCAGCTCCGCCAGCCGCGCGGGAAGCTCGCGCTGGCGCAGCTGGCGGGCGGGCTCGCGTACGACTTCGGCTCGCGGGCCGCCATGTTGACGCTCACCGGCAACTCGAGACCGGCGCGTCGCCAGGCGGCGGCCTGGGCCAGGGCGCGGCGGATTACCCACTCCCCCAACGCCTCTGCCAGGGCATGCTCCTCGATGATGGGCAGGAACTGGCCCGGGGCGAGCAGGCCGCACTCGGGGTGGGCCCAGCGCACCAGCGCCTCGACCCCGATCACCTCGCCGCTGCGCATGTTGACCTTGGGCTGGTAGTGGAGCACGAACTCCTCCTTCTCCAGCGCTTGCTGCAGGCGCTCCAGGCTTTCGTGATGGCTGCGTACCGAGCGGTCATGCTCCGGATCGAACAGGTGGAAGCGGTTCTTGCCGGCAAGCTTGGCCTGGTACATGGCCTGGTCGGCCTGGCGCAGCAGCTGGTCGGCCTCGACGCTCTCCGCCTGGGGATAGAAGGTCACCCCCAGGCTGGCGCTGACCTCGAGGCGCTGGCCTTCGTACCATACCGGCTGGGCGGCGGACTCGAGCAGGCGGCGCAGCAGGGGTGTGGCCAGCCGGGTGTCGGCGAGGTCTACCAGCACCGCGACGAATTCGTCACCGCCCAGGCGCGACAGGGTATCTCCCTCGCGAACCACCTCACGCAGTCGTTTCGCCAGGGTCACCAGCAGGTGGTCGCCGGCGGCGTGGCCGAAGCGGTCATTGATGGACTTGAAGCCATCGAGGTCCAGGTAGATCACGGCCAGGGAGCGTTCGAGGCGCTGCTCGTGGGCCATGGCCTGGCCCAGGCGGTCGGCGAGCAACACCCGGTTGGGCAGCCCGGTGAGGGCGTCGTAATGGGCCAGGTACTCCAGCTGACGCTCATGCTCCTTGATCAGGGTGATATCGCTGGAGATGCCCAGCAGGCCGACGATCTCCTCGCCGTCGCGGATCGGTGTCTTGATCTCCAGAAAGACACGCCGGTTGCCATCGGCGTCGCGGGTGACCACCTCCTCGGTGGTCTGCTCGCCGGCCAGCACGCGGCGATCCAGCGCATGGAGCCTCGCCACGGTATCGGTGCTGAAGAAGTGAGCATCCTCGCTGCCGATCAGTGACTCGGCATCGCAGCCGAACAGCGTCAGGGTGGCGCGGTTGGCGTAGGTATAGCGATAGTCCCGATCCTTCATGTAGATATAGGAGCCGACGTGGTCGAGGGCCTCGCGGAAGCGTCGGGTCTCCAGATGGGCGGCGTGCAGGGCGAACTCCGCCTGCTTGCGCTCGGTGATATCGGTGATCACGCCGTACCAGGTGATGGCGCCATCGGCTTCGGCGTGGGGCAGGGCGTCGCCGAATACCCACTGCAGCCGGCCATTCGGCAGGTTCACCCGGTACTCCTGGCGCCAGGGGGTGAGGGTCTCGCCGGAGCGGGCGATGGAGACCACCACGGCATCGCGGTCGTAGGGGTGGATGGCAGAGAATACCGGGGTGGCGTCGTCCTGTACCTGCTCCGGTGCCACGCCGTAGACCTGTCGCATGCCATCGCTGGCATAGGGGAAGCGCGAATGCCCGCCGGGTTCGAGGCGAAATTCATAGACCACGCCGGGAATGCGCCCGGCGATGGTCCTCAGGCGGGAGACGGCCCGCTCCAGCTGGGCCTCGCGCTGGCGGATGGTCCGGGTCAGCGCCTGGGTCATGGCCAGGGCGCGGGCCCGGGTGCCCTGCAGCGAGGCGATCAGGGCGCAGAGCAGGAAGGTCAGCGCCAGCCCGCCGGCCAGGCGCCATCCGGCGGCGGTGAGGTCGACTGCCGTGCCGGGGTCGCTGTGTTGGAAGAGCAGCCGCCAGGTCTGGCCGGCAATATCGATGTGTCGGGTCTGCTGGAAAGTCGAGGCGGGGGCGGGCTGTGCCGCGCTGCGGTAGAGCGGCTCACCCCGGGCGTCGCCCTCGCTCTCGTGGAGGCTCAGCGTCAGAGGCTGGCCGTCGCTCCAGTCATGGTCACCGAGGATGCCGGCCATCAGGTCATACATGCGGTAGGGCATGTAGACCCAGCCGAGCAGGGCGTCGCGTCGCTCGGCGGTGTTCGCCTGCGGCATATTGCGGCGATAGACCGGCAGGTACATCAGGGTGGCCGGCTGCGGCTCGCCCTGTTCGGTGACCAGCTCGACTCGCTCGCTCAGGGTTGCCTTGCCGGTGTCCCGGGCCCGCTCCATGGCGGCGCGCCGGATGGGCTCGGCGAACATGTCGTAGCCCAGGGCGTGCCGGTTGCGGCCGCTGAAGGGCTCGATGTAGTGCACCGGGCCATAGGCCTCGCGTTTACCGGAGGGGGTGATCGCATGGTCGGTGAAGCCCTCGGCGCGCACCGTTGCCAGATAGTCGGCCAGCCGGTCGGCGGGCACATGGCGGGCGAAGCCGATGCCCTCGACGTTGCCGAGCAGCGCCGAGGCCTGCAGGCCCTCGACGAAGGTGCGCCACTCGCCGCGGTCCACCGTCTCCGAGGCGTCGAACAGCGCGGAGGCGCCGCGCAGGATCAGTGCATAGGCAGCAAGACGCTCCTCGACGCGCAGGGTGACCTGGTCGGCGCTGAAGGCGAGCCGCTGCATCGCCTCGTCCCCGGCATCACGGCGCGCCTGCTGCGCGGTGGCCAGCGACAGCATCACCCCGACCAGGGCGATCAGCCACAGCCATGGGGGAATCTGGAGGTAGGGAGGGCGTGCCATGCCGGTGGATCACTCCTGCGAGTCGCTCCGTGACTGTAGAAGCATACCGGCTCAACGGACCGACGTCGCCGAGGAGGGGGTGACGGAGTGGCCGAAACGCAGAACGGCTACCGCGACGATGCGCCAAGTAGCCGTTTTCATTGATATTTCTGGTGCCGCAAAGAGGAGTCGAACCTCCGACCTACGCATTACGAATGCGTTGCTCTACCAACTGAGCTATTGCGGCCTGACAGGCATGTTAGCGCTGGCGGGGCGCCGCGGCTAGCCCTCCCCGTCGCGCAGCCGGGTCAGCCCCTCCTGGGCGGTGGAGGCCACCAGGCGGCCGTGGCGGTCGTAGATGCTGCCGCGAGCGAAACCACGAGAGCCGCCGCTCCAGGGGCTGTCCATGTCGTAGAGGAGCCAGTCGTCGACGTGCACCTCGTGGTGGAGCCACAGGGCGTGGTCGAGGCTGGCGATCTGCAGCTTGGGGTCGCGGAACTCGATGCCGTGGGGCACCAGGGCGGTGGTCAGCAGGTTGAAGTCGGAGCTGTAGGCCAGCAGGTTGCGGTGCGTGGCGGGGTCGTCGGGCAGGTCGCCGACCAGGCGGAACCAGACGCGCTTGCGGGCCGGCTGGCCGGCGTCCCACTCCTGGCTGTCGAGCAGGAACTCGATGGGGTGATTGTCGAAGCGAGCCAGCCTGGCGCCGTCCTCGATCAGTCGCTCCGGTGATGTCACCCCGGGCATCGCGGTCTGGTGGTCGAAGCCCTCCTCCTCGCCGTGGAAGGAGGCGCTGCAGAAGAAGATCGGCCGCCCCTTCTGGATGGCGGTGACTCGGCGGGTGGTGAAGCTGCCGCCGTCGCGAATGGTGTCCACCTGATAGACTACCGGGCGGTGGGGGTCGCCCGGACGCAGGAAGTAGCCGTGCAGCGAATGGGCGCGGCGCTCGGCGGGGACGGTCTGGCTGGCCGCCGAGAGCGCCTGGCCCAGCACCTGGCCGCCGAACAGCTGCGGCAGGCCGAGGTCCTGGCTGGTGCCGCGGAACAGGGTCTCATCGAGGGGCTCGAGGGCCAGCAGGTTCACCAGTTCGTTCAGGGCATCGGGCATGGGGCTCTCCTGGGCGGCGGCCATGGCCACCATTCATACAGTTGTTTCAAGCCAGTCTACACGGAGTCGACGGCGGTGCGCAGCGATGAATTCTACATGCATCGGGCCCTGGATCAGGCCCGCCTGGGGCTTGCCGCCGGCGAGGTGCCGGTAGGGGCGGTGGTGGTCGATGCCGCCGGCGAGATCATCGGCGCGGGCTACAACGCGCCGGTGGCCGGCCATGATCCCAGCGCCCACGCCGAGGTCCGGGCCCTGCGCGATGCGGGTGCGCGGCTCGGCAACTATCGCCTCGATGGCTGCACCCTCTATGTGACCCTGGAACCCTGCCTGATGTGCACCGGGGCGATCATCCATGCTCGGCTGGCCAGGCTGGTCTATGGCACCGCCGAACCGCGCAGCGGCATGGTGGAGTCGAAGGCCAACCTCTTCGCCCAGCCCTGGTACAACCACCATGTGGCGGTGCAGGGCGGGATACTGGCCTCTCGGGCGTCGCGCCTGCTCCGGGAGTTCTTCGCCTCGCGTCGCCAGGCGTGAGCCTCAGCGCAGCAGGCGGGCGGGCTCGGTTTCCTTGGCCCGGGCATTGAGCCGCGGGAATTCACGCCGGCTGCGGTCGACGTAGCTGAGTATCTCGTGATAGCGGCGGATGTTGCGCACATAGATCACCGGCTCGCCGCCCCGGGCATAGCCGTGGCGGGTCTGGCTGTGCCATTCGCGCTCCTGCAGCAGCGGCAGGGATTCACGCACGTCGCCCCACCGGTCCGGATCGCCACCGCGCTGCTCGGTGATCCGGCGCGCATCGTAGAGGTGGCCGAGGCCGACGTTGTAGGCCGCCATGGCCATGTAGAGGCGGTCGTCACCCTGGATCGACTCGGGCAGGCGTTCATGCAGCTGGCGCAGGTAGCGGGCGCCGCCATGGATGCTCTGGGCCGGGTCGAGGCGGTCGGCGACGCCCAGATCGCCAGCGGTGGCGTTGGTCAGCATCATCAGCCCGCGTACGCCGGTGGGGGAGGTGGCCAGGGGGTCCCAGTGGGACTCCTGGTAGCCCACCGCGGCCAGCAGCTTCCAGTCGAAATCCGACTCTCGGGCGGCCTCGCGGAACAGCTCGGCGTAGGCGGGGAGGCGCTCCTCGACGTGGTCGAGGAAGGTGCGCGTACCGACATACTCCAGGTAGTCGTCGTGGCCGAAGTAGCGAGCCACCAGGGCGTCGAGCTCGCCGGCGTCGTGCAGTTCGGAGATGAAGCGATTGGCGGCCTCGACCAGCGCCAGGCTGCGTTCGGCGGGGAAGGCCCAGGCCATGGAGAGGGGGTCGCCGAGCAGGAAGCCGCGCTCCACGCCGGGGAAGAACAGCCGGTTGAGGCGGAACTGGTGATCGAAGAGCACCGCCGCGTCGAGCTCACCGTCCTCGACCTGGCCGAGCAGCTCGGCGACTTCCACCTCGGCGGAGGCCGCCCAGCGCAGTTCCGGATAATCGGCCTGAAGCTCGCTCAATACCCGTCCGGTGCCGGCGCCGCCAATGGTGCCGATGGAAAGGCCCGGCAGGTCGTCGGCGGCCTCCACGGGCGGCAGGCCACGGCGATAGACCACCACCGGCTGCAGCTCGATGATCGGTCGACTGAAGACCACTCCCGGCAGGTCGGGCTCCAGGGGCAGGGCCGCCGCACCCATGTCGCCCTCCTGGCGTACCGCCTCCAGGGCACTGGCGATGTGGTGATCGGCGCGAATGGTCAGGCTGACCCCCAGCTGTCCGGCGAAGCGGCGTACCAGCTCGTACTCGAACCCGGTGGGCCCCTCACGCCCCTCGTAGTAGGTGGTGGGGGTGTTGCGGGTGTGCACGCTGAGCAGCTCCCGGGCCAGGATCGTCGCGAGCTGGCCCGGCTCTCCGGTGTGCGGGGGCTCGGGGATCAGGCACAGGGCGAGGGTCGCCAGCAGGGCGAGAACACCACGCTTCGGGAAAGCGTTCGGGATCAGGGTCATGCGGTGACGGGCTGTGATGAGGTCCTCCACGATACCCAGCCCGGCCGTGGCTGTCATGTGGCGGATTTCTCGCCACCTGCGCTTTCCAGTATCATGTGCGCTCGTTGCCGCAGGCCGCGGCCCCCGATCGTGAAGACTCTCAGAGGCTCCTGGATATGCTCGAACTGCGCGGCGCCCCCGCCCTCTCCGCCTTCCGTCATGCCAAGTTGCTGGCCGCCCTGCGCGACGGCGTGGGTGACGTTGCCTCGCTCACGGCGGAATATGTGCACTTCGTCGACCACGAGGGCGAGCTGTCCGGCGAGGCCCTGGCCGTGCTTGAGCAGTTGCTCGACTACGGGGTCGAGCCCCGGGACGAGGATGTCCGCGAGGGCCAATTGTTTCTGGTGGTGCCGCGTATCGGCACCCAGTCGCCCTGGTCCTCCAAGGCGACCGATATCGCCCATAACTGCGGCCTTTCCCAGGTGAGGCGCATCGAGCGTGGCATCGCCTACCGGGTCAAGCTCAAGGGGATGCTCTCCGAGAAGGCCTTCGAGCGGATCATTGCCGCCCTCCACGACCGCATGACCGAGACGGTGCTCACCGACTCGAGCGATGCGGCCAAGCTGTTCGCCCACCACGAGCCGGCGCCGCTGGGCAGTGTCGACCTTCTCGCAGGGGGGCGCGAGGCGCTGGTCACCGCCAACGCTGAGCTGGGCCTGGCCCTGGCGGATGACGAGATCGACTACCTGGTCGAGGCCTTCCGCGACCTGGGGCGCAACCCCACCGACGTCGAGCTGATGATGTTCGCCCAGGCGAACTCCGAGCACTGTCGCCACAAGATCTTCAATGCCGACTGGGTGGTCGACGGCGAGGCGCAGACGCACTCGCTGTTCAAGATGATCAAGAACACCTACCAGGCCTCGCCGGACGACATCCTCTCCGCCTACAGCGACAACGCGGCGGTGATCCGCGGCAGCGAGGCGCCGCGCTTCTTCCCGGCACCGCTGACCGGCCAGGCGGGGGAGCGGGCCACCTACGCGGGCCATGCCGAGCCGATCCAGATCCTGATGAAGGTGGAGACCCACAACCACCCGACGGCCATCGCGCCGCACCCGGGGGCGGCCACCGGCGCCGGCGGCGAGATCCGTGACGAGGGCGCCACCGGCATCGGCGGCAAGCCTAAGGCGGGACTCAGCGGCTTCACGGTCTCCAACCTGCGTATCCCCGAGTTCGTGCAGCCCTGGGAGGCCTTCGACTACGGCAAGCCCGAGCGCATCGTCTCGGCGCTTTCGATCATGCTCGAGGGCCCCATCGGCGGCGCGGCCTTCAACAACGAATTCGGCCGGCCCAACCTCACCGGCTACTTCCGTACCTACGAGCAGGAGGCGCTGGGCGCCAACGGCATCGAGCGCCGCGGCTTCCACAAGCCGATCATGATCGCCGGCGGCTACGGCAACGTACGCGACGGCCACGTGCAGAAAGGCGAGATCCCGGTGGGTGGCAAACTCATCGTGATGGGCGGCCCGGCCATGCTGATCGGCCTGGGAGGTGGTGCGGCCTCCTCCATGGCCTCCGGCGCCTCCAGCGCCGACCTGGACTTCGCCTCGGTGCAGCGCGGCAACCCCGAGATCGAGCGCCGCGCCCAGGAGGTGATCGACCGTTGCTGGGCGCTGGGCGAGGCCAACCCGATCCGCTTTATCCACGATGTGGGCGCCGGCGGCCTCTCCAATGCGTTGCCGGAGCTGGTCAAGGATGGCGAGCGCGGCGGTCAGTTCGACCTGCGTGCGGTGCCCAACGCCGAGCCCGGCATGAGCCCGCTGGAGATCTGGTGCAACGAGGCCCAGGAGCGCTACGTGCTGGCGGTGGCGGCCGAGGATCTCGACACCTTCGATGCCCTGTGTGCTCGGGAGCGCTGCCCCTACGCCGTGGTCGGCGAGGCCACCCAGGCCCACCACCTGGCGGTGCGTGACGGCCACTTCGAGAGCCAGCCCGTTGACCTGCCGATGAGCGTGCTGTTCGGCAAGCCGCCGAAGATGACCCGCGAATTCCAGCGCCAGGCCAACGAACTGCCGGGGGTGATGCTCGACAACCTCGACCTGCGCGAGGCCATGGACCGCGTGCTGCGCCTGCCCACCGTGGCGTCCAAGAGCTTCCTGATCACCATCGGCGACCGCTCCATCACCGGCCAGGTGGCCCGCGACCAGATGGTCGGGCCCTGGCAGGTGCCGGTGGCCGACGTGGCGGTGACCACGGCCAGCTTCGATACCCATGCGGGCGAGGCCATGGCCATGGGCGAGCGTCCGCCGGTGGCGCTGATCGACCCCGCCGCCAGTGCCCGCCTGGCGGTGGCCGAGGCGATCACCAACTTGGCCGCGGCACCCATCGACAAGCTTTCCGACATCAAGCTCTCCGCCAACTGGATGAGCGCGGCCGACCACCCCGGCGAGAACCAGGCGCTGTATGACGCCGTCCATGCGGTGGGCATGGAGCTCTGCCCTCAGCTTGGCATCGCCGTGCCGGTGGGCAAGGACTCCATGTCCATGCGTACCGCCTGGCAGGAGGAGAATGGCTCTGATGAAGGGCGCGGCGAGGCCGAGGAGAAGAGCGTCACCTCGCCGCTCTCCCTGGTGATCACCGGCTTCGCCCCGGTCAGCGATGCCATGCGCACCCTGACGCCCCAGATCAACCTGGAGCAGGACGAGTCCGACCTGATCCTGATCGACCTGGGCGAGGGGCAGAACCGCCTGGGCGGCTCGGCGCTTGCCCAGGTCTACGGCCAGGTCGGTGACGAGGCGCCGGACCTGGATGACCCGGAGGACCTCAAGGCGTTCTTCGCGGTGATCCAGGGGCTCAACGCCGAGGGCAAGCTGCTCGCCTACCACGACCGCAGCGACGGCGGCCTGCTGGTAACCCTGCTGGAGATGGCCTTCGCCGCGCATGCCGGCCTGGAGATCAAGCTCGACTGGCTGGTTGATGAGCCGGTGGAGGCCTTCAACGCGCTGTTCGCCGAGGAGCTGGGCGCGGTGATCCAGGTGAGCCGCGAACACACCGAGGAGGTGCTGGCCCAGTTCGCCGCCGCTGGCCTCGAGACCTGCGGCGTCATCGCCCGGCCACGCTACGACGACCAGGTGCGCGTCACCCTCTTCGAGGAGCCGCTGCTGGAGACCACCCGGCTGCGCGCCCAGCGCACCTGGGCCGAGACCAGCTATCGACTGCAGGCGCTGCGCGATAACCCCGAGTGTGCCAAGAGCGAGTTCGATGGCCTGCTCGACGACCGCGACCCGGGGCTCTCCGCCACGCCCACCTTCGAGGTCGATGAGGATATCGCCGCCCCCTATCTCCAGGCACCCGGGCTCAACCTGGCGCGGCCCGCGGTGGCGGTGCTGCGCGAGCAGGGGGTCAACGGCCAGGTGGAGATGGCCTGGGCCTTCGACCGTGCCGGCTTCGAGGCCGTGGATGTGCATATGAGCGATATCCTGGCGGGGCGGGTGTCGCTGGATGAGTTCAAGGGCCTGGTGGCCTGCGGCGGCTTCTCCTACGGCGACGTGCTGGGTGCCGGTGGCGGCTGGGCCAAGTCGGTGCTGTTCAACGAGCGTGCCCGTGAGCAGTTCGCGGCCTTCTTCGAGCGCGACGACAGCTTCTCGCTGGGCGTCTGCAATGGCTGCCAGATGCTGGCCCAGCTCAAGGAGCTGATTCCCGGCGCCGAGGCCTGGCCGCGCTTCGTGCGCAACGAGTCCGAGCAGTTCGAGGCCCGCGTGGCCATGGTCCAGGTGGAGGAGAGTCCCTCGATCCTGCTGGCCGGCATGCAGGGCTCGCGGCTGCCCATCGCCGTGGCCCACGGCGAGGGTCGCGCCGAGTTCCGCGACAGTGCCCACCTGCGCGGGATGCAGGGCAGCGGCGAGGTGGCGCTGCGCTACGTGGACAACTACGGCCAGGTGACCACCCGCTATCCGGCCAACCCCAACGGCTCGCCCTCGGGCATCACCGGCCTGACCACCCCGGACGGCCGGGTCACCATCATGATGCCCCACCCGGAGCGGGTGGTGCGTGCGGTGACCAACTCCTGGCGTCCGGCGGAGTGGACGCAGGATGGCGCCTGGCAGCGGCTATTCCGCAATGCCCGGGTGTGGGTGGACTGAGCTCGACACAGCAGCGTGCAGCATCACCGTCAGGGCGGCCTTCGGGCCGCCCTGGTCGTTTCCGGCATCTCCCCGGGGTGAAACGGGTGTTTGAATCAGCGCTCCGGGCGCGGCACACTCGAGACCCTGAGGTGTTGAGCGGGAGGAGCGGCCATATGGAGGGAGCGAGCATGGAGGAGCAGTTCGAGGAGCGGGTGCGCCTGGTGGTCGAGTCGGGAGTCGCCGAGGTCACCCTGGCGCGCCCGGAGGCCCACAACGGGCTGGACTGGGGGATGATCGACGGCCTGCTGGCGGCCCAGCGGCGCCTGAGCGAGCTCGAGGGGCTGCGTGTCGTGGTGCTGGCGGGGGAGGGCGAGAGCTTCTGCGCCGGCCTGGACATGGCAGCGATCATGGCCGAACCCGGGCGAGTGCCGAGCCTGATCGAGGCCGACGCGGCGGACGGCATCAATCCGGTGCAGCGCCTGGCACTGGGCTGGCGGGAGGCCGGGGTACCGGTGATCGCCGCCCTGCAGGGCCACGTCTATGGTGGCGGGCTGCAGATCGCCCTGGGGGCCGATATCCGGGTGGTACACCCGGCGGCGCGCCTGGGGCTGCTGGAGCTACCCTGGGGCATCATCCCCGACATGGGTATCAGCATCACCGGCGCCGGACTGCGCGGCGATGTGCTGCGGGAACTGGCCTGGACCGGCCGCAAGGTCTCCGGTGAGGAGGCCGTGGCGCTGGGGCTTGCCACCCGGCTCGCCGAGGAGCCCCTGGCCGCGGCGCAGGAGAGCGCCGCCGCCATCGCCGGCCATTCGCCGAAGGCGGTGGCCGCCTGGGGGGAGCTGCTGGAGCGGGCGCCGGGGCTGGGGGTGCGCGAGCGCCTGGCCCTGGAGGCGCGACTGCAGTCCGGCCTCCTCGGCGGGGCCGAGCAGCAGGAGGCCATGGCGGCTCGCCTGGCCGGCCGCGCCGCGCGCTTTACCCCCTGACGAGGCCGCTGTCGGCGGTTAGGATAGGGCGCCCGCCCCGGAGCCTGCCCATGACCGCACCCATCGCCGCCCCGCCCCGCCTTCGCCCCTACCAGCAGGAGGCGGTGCGCCGGGTGATCGAGCACTTCCGGGGCTCGGATGAGCCGGCGGTGGTGGTGCTGCCCACGGGCAGCGGCAAGTCGCTGGTGATCGCCGAGCTGGCGCGCCTGGCCCGGGGGCGGGTGCTGGTGCTGGCCCATGTGCGCGAGCTGGTGGAGCAGAACCACGCCAAGTACCAGGCCTACGACCTGTCCGCGGATATCTTCAGCGCCGGCCTGGGGCGCAAGGAGAGCGGCCGCCAGGTGGTGTTCGGCTCGGTGCAGTCGGTGGTGCGCGGCCTCGAGCGCTTCGACGATGGCAACTTCACCCTGCTGGTGATCGACGAGTGTCACCGGGTCTCTCCCGCCGAGGATGCCAGCTACCGCCGGGTGATCGAGCGGCTGCGCCGGGCCAACCCTCGCCTCAAGGTCCTGGGGTTGACCGCCACCCCCTATCGGCTCGGTCAGGGCTTCATCTATCACCGCCACCATCATGGCATGGTGCGCGGCGAGGCCGACTGCTTCTTTCGCGATTGCGTCTTCGAGCAGCCCTTGCGCCTGATGGTCAAGCAGGGCTATCTTGCCGAGCCGGTGAGGATAGATGCGGCGGTGGAGCGCTACGACTTCTCGGCGCTTACACCGGGGACCAGCGGCCTGTTCCGGGAGGAAGAGCTCAACCGGGTGGCGGCGGGCAACCGCGCCACGCCGGGGATCATCGCCGAGGTCATCGAGCGCGCCCGCGACCGCCAGGGGGTGATGCTCTTCGCCGCAAGCATAGCCCACGCCGAGGAGATCCTCGGCTACCTGCCGGCGGCCGCGGCGGCGCTGATCACCGGCGAGACCCCCTCCACCGAGCGCGAGCGGATCATCGCCGCCTTCAAGGCCCGCGAGATCAAGTACCTGGTCAACGTGGCGGTTTTGACCACCGGCTTCGATGCCCCCCATGTGGACCTGATCGCCATCCTGCGTCCTACCGAGTCGGTGAGCCTCTACCAGCAGATCGTCGGCCGTGGGCTGCGCCTCTCGCCGGGCAAGCGCGACTGCCTGATTCTCGACTACGCCGGCAACCCCTGGGACCTCTATGCCCCGGAGGTGGGCTCGCCCCGGCCCGACGCCGACAGCGAACCGGTGCAGGTGGAGTGCCCGGCCTGCGGACACGCCAACCTCTTCTGGGGCAAGCGCGATGGCGAACTGGTGATCGAGCACTTCGGGAGGCGCTGCCAGGGGCTGGTTCTTTCTAGTCGCGCCCGACCCCGCGCGAAAAGCGAAAAATCAACGTCGACGATGCCGGCGATGGAGCAATGTTCGTTTCGCTTTCGCTTCAAGGTGTGCGGGGAGTGCGGTGCCGAGAACGATATCGCCGCCCGGCGCTGCCATGGCTGCCAGATCCTGCTGGTGGACGCCGACGACAAGCTGAAGGAGGCGCTGCGCCTGCGCGATGCCCGGGTGCTGCGGGTAGCCGGCATGCAGCTCGAGGCCACCGTCAATGGCCGTGGCCTGGCGCGGCTCAAGGTCACCTATCACGACGAGGAGGGCGTGACGCTGTCCGAGTGGTTCGCCCTGGAGACCCCGGCCCAGCGAGGCGCCTTCGCCGCGGCCTTCCTGCGCCTGCACCTGCGCGCTCCGGGGGTCCCCTTCCGGCCCACCACGCCCGAGGAGGTGGTCGCCGAACAGCGGCGACTACGCCATCCGGATTTCGTGGTGGGGCGCAAGGTGGGGCGCCACTGGCAGGGGCGCGAGAAGCTCTTCGACTATACCGGGCGCTACCGCCGCGCGGTCGAGGCGGGGTAGGTCAGCCGGCATTGTCTCGAGGGCAAGCCGGGCGAGGCGAGGGAGGGCGACTCAAGAACGCGGCTCGTCGTCGCCGTCCCGGTCTTCCTGTTCCTGCTGCTCCTGGAGGTAGCGGTCGCGGTGGGCGCTGGAGCAGAACCACTGGCCTCCCTCGCGCTGGGCTTCATTCTCCGGTACATGCACCTGGCACCAGGCGCAGCGAACCATCTGATTGCCCCCGGCGCCCTCGCGGTCGTCCTCCAGCAGCTCTTCGCGCTCCAGTTTCCATTCCCGGTAGATGCGGTACAGCTTGAGGCCGGCCAGGAACAGCACGGCGAAGATGATCAGGCGAATTATCAAGAGGTTCATCCAGGTGGCTCCCAGGTGGGGTGGTCGGCTTTGCCAGTCGGCCGCCCATGCGGGACAATGAGGGCATACATCGATTCTCGAGAGATTTCCAAGCCCATGCAAGACCTGACGCTGGTGATGGCTCAGCTGGACCCTCTGGTAGGGGATATTCCCGGCAACACCGAACGCGCCATCGAGGCGGTGCGTGAGGCGCGCATCGAGCATGGCGCCGATATCGTGGTGCTCCCCGAGCTGTTCCTGACCGGCTATCCGCCGGAGGACCTGCTGCTGCGCCCCTCTATGGAGACCCGCCTGTGTGCGGCCCGTACCCGCATGGCGGAGAAGGTGGTGCGCGACGTGCTGGTGATCGTCGGCTACCCCGGCCGCCGCGAGGGACGGCTCTGGAACCTGGCCGGCGCGCTCTTCGACGGCGAGTGGCTGGGTGAGTACGCCAAGCAGGCGCTGCCCAACTACGAGGTGTTCGACGAACAGCGCTACTTCGCTCGTGGCAGCGAGCCGCTGGTGATCGAGCACCGTGGCGCGAAGCTGGGCCTGCTGATCTGCGAGGACCTCTGGGAGGAGGCGCCGGCGCGCCAGGCGAAAGCGGCCGGTGCCGAGATCCTGATCAGCCTCAACGCCTCGCCCTTCCATCAGGACAAGCCCGCCGAGCGGTTGCGCCTGCTGGAGGAGCGCGCCGCGGCGGTGGCGCTGCCCATCGTCTACGTCAACCAGATCGGCGGCCAGGACGAGCTGGTGTTCGACGGCGGCTCGGCCTGCGTGGACGCCGCCGGTGAGCTGGTGGTGCAGGCCCCCCACTGGGCGGTGGGGGTGATGCCGGTGCAGTTCATCCACCAGCAGGGCGCCTGGGTGCCCCAGGCCGGGGAGACCGAACCCGACGTCACTCCGGAGGAGAACCTCTACTGTGCGCTGGTCACCGGCCTGCGCGACTACGTCAACAAGAGTGGCTTCGAGGGCGTGGTGCTCGGGCTCTCGGGGGGGATCGATTCCGCGCTCTCGCTGGCCATCGCCGTGGACGCCCTGGGCCCGCAGCGGGTGGAGGCGGTGATGATGCCCTACCACTACACCGCGGATATCTCGAAGGAGGATGCCGCCAGGCAGGCCGACATGCTCGGCGTGCACTACGAGGTGATGCCCATCGAGCCTATGGTGGAGGCGTTCATGACGACCCTCGCCGGGGCCTTCGAGGGCACGCAGCGCGATACCACCGAGGAGAACCTGCAGTCGCGCTGTCGCGGCGTGCTGCTGATGGCACTCTCCAACAAGAAGGGCCTGATGGTACTGACCACCGGCAACAAGAGCGAGATGGCGGTGGGCTACGCCACGCTCTACGGCGACATGGTGGGCGGCTACAACGCCATCAAGGATGTCTACAAGACCTGGGTCTATCGCCTGGCGCGCTGGCGCAACACCCAGTCGCCGGCGATCCCCGAGCGGGTCATCGAGCGCCCGCCCTCCGCGGAGCTGGCCCCGGACCAGCAGGACAGTGATTCGCTGCCCGACTACGACACCCTGGACGCCATCCTGGTGCGCTATATCGAGGGCGACATGAGCGCCGAGGCGATCATCGAGGCGGGCTTCGACCGCGACGACGTCTACCGGGTGGTCAAGCTGGTGGACCGCTGTGAGTACAAGCGCCGCCAGGCGCCGGTGGGCGTGCGGGTGACCCGGCGTGGCTTCGGCCGCGATCGCCGCTACCCCATCGTCAACGGCTGGCAGCCGGGGGAGTGACGCCCGGGCAGTGACCGCGAGACACGGACAGTGAGTGCAACAAATGGAACCGGCGCTGCCACTGGCAGCGCCGGTTCCTGCATTCAGGGACGCGGCCGGGGCGAGGTCGCGGCCGGGCCCGGGGGATGGGAGTGCTGGTGCCAGGTGTTGCGGCCGGCCTGCTTGGCGCGGTACATCGCCGCGTCGGCGGCCCCGAGCAGTTCCTGCCAGCCGTCACCATCTTCGGGATAGCGGGCAATGCCCACGGAGACGCCGATGCGGATCTCGTGCCTGTCGAGGGGGAAGGGCTCGGTGAGGGCCTCGATCAGCTTGTCCGCCACGCGGATGGCGCTCCGGTCGTCGTGGAGCGGCATCAGCACGGCGACGAACTCGTCACCGCCCAGCCGGGCCAGGAAGTCGGCCTCGCGCAGCGCCCCGCGCAGGCGACGGGTCACGGCCCGCAGCAGGTCGTCGCCGGCGGCATGACCGAGGCTGTCGTTGACCTCCTTGAAGTGGTCCAGGTCCAGGAACAGCACCGCCAGGCCGATCCCCTCGCGGTGCGCCAGTCGCATTCCCTGGGCCAGGTGCTGCTCCAGATGGAGGCGATTGGGCAGTCCGGTCAGCTCGTCGTGCAGGGCACGGTGCTGGATCTCCGCCTCGGCGGCCTTCTGGGCGGTAATGTCGTTGAAGATATGGATATGACGCCGTGGCCGCCCCTCCTCGTCTCGCACCGTGCTGATGGTCTGCAGGGCGGTGAGGGTGCTGCCATCGGCGCGGCGGTAGCGTATCTCGCCCTGCCAAGCATCCCGCTGGGCCAGGGCTTCGCTGCCCGCATCCAGCGTCTCGGCAGTCTCGCCATGGACGGCAATCAGCGCCTGCAGCGGTTGTCCCCTCACTGCCTCGGGAGGGTAGCCCAGCAGTCGAGTGAAGGCCGGGTTGATGTCGAGCAGGTGCTGGTCGGCATCGGTGATGGCGATCGCCTCGTGGGCATGGCGGAAGACGCTGGCCGCCTGACGCAGTTCCTCGTCGGTCTCGGCCAGCCGCTGCGCCTGGTTGGCCACCTGGGTGAGCAGCGGGGCAAGGGCGCGGCTGACGACGGCGGTGCCGAGCAGGGTCAGCAGGCCCACCGCAATCACGGGCCACAGCAGCTGGTCCCAGACGGCGTGCAGGATGTCGGTATCGGGGATCGCCACTCGCAGCTCCCAGCCGGGGGTCTCGAGGGGCACACGGTAGATGGCCTGATGCGGCTCGCTGCGTGCCGGGTCGAAGGGAGTGAGGCTCGCTGCGTGCCGGGTCGAAGGGAGTGAGGCTCGCTCCCGACGCAGTGGAGGTGAGCTGGAGTCCGCTTTCCTGCTCGACCAGCACCTGGCGCACGTTGGGGCCGAAACGTCGGCCATCCTCGAGCAGCGCGGCGAGCCGCTCGGTACTGAAGACCAGGATGTCGCGACCGATGGGTTGGCCATGCTGTCCGGCAATCGTCAGGCAGGTCTGCAGCAGCGAAGGGGCGTCCTGGATCAGGACGACACGGCAGGTGGCGACATCGCTGGCCTCGGCAAGTGCCGGTAGCGTGGCGAGAGACGGGGGCGTGCCCAGTTGTGCGACCGCCTCGTCTGCCGGGCCGAGACGCAGTATGCCTCGGATGTCGCGGATCTCGTCGAGGGCGTCGGCCAGTCGGGGTTCGGTGAAGCGCCGAAGTGCCGGCAGCGAGACCTCTCCCAGGGTGTACTGCTCAAGGCGCATGCGAATCTCGCTGCGGCTGGCGAGCTGGCGAGCGATATCGACGTAGCGAGTCAGTTCGTGATGCAGGACTGCCGCTTGGGCTTCGGCCCCGAGGCGGGTCGTCTCCTCGACACTGTCGCGGGCGGCCAGGTAGAAGGGCAGGGCGGTGGCGAGTCCGGCCAGCAGGCCGGTGACCAGGATGCCCAGGGCGGCCAGGATCCGGATGTGCCGGTGCATCCGGCGGATTCGATGAGTGACGCGCGACGGGTCGCCTGGACTCATGGGTGGCCTATCGGTAGGGGAGCCGTGATGTGCTCATGGCCTCAGTATACCTAGGGTCAGCGTTGAGGGGCTTTAGTACCTTGGGCCACAGTCACACAAAGGGCCCGCCAGCGAGGCTGACGGGCCCTTCGAGAGCAGGCGAGGTCGGCAGGTCAGGCCGAGAGCGACTCGGCGTCGACATGGCGTGGCTCGAAGGTGCGGCCACGCAGCTGGTCGTGGTTCGGGGCGTTGTCGATCAGCACCCGGAGCACCTCGCGGGCGCGGTCGCGCATCTCCAGGCCCAGGTAGCCTTCCACCATCACCGCCAGGGCATCACGAGTCGCCTCGCTTTCCGGGTAGTTCTCTACCACCCAGCGGCCCCGCTCCACGGCGGCCAGGTAGGCACCGCGGCGCATGTAGTAATCGGCCACGTGCAGCTCATGGCGTGACAGCAGGTTGCGCAGGTAGACGATGCGCTGGCGGGCATCGGGGGCGTACTGGCTGTTGGGGTAGAGCCGGACGAGCTCGCGGAAGTCGGTATAGGCGTCGCGGGAGGCGCCCAGGTCGCGCTTGGAGATATCGATCAGCTTGAGGCGCTCGAGGCTGAAGCGGCCAGCCTGCCAGGCGGCCAGCCCGCGCATGTAGAGCGCATAGTCGGCCTGGGGATGGCTGGGATGCAGGCGGATGAAGCGGTTGGCCGCGGCGCGGGTCGCTTCCCAGTCGTCGATCTCGTAGTAGGCGTAGATCAGCTCCAGCTGGGCCTGCTCGGCGTGACCGCCGAACGGGAAGCGGGTGTCCAGCGCCTCGAGCCGGGAGATGGCGGCGGTGAAGTTGCCGCGGTCCAGGGATTCGCGCGCCTCCTCGTAGAGCTCGCGCTCGCCGAGGTTGGCATACTCGACCTCTTCATCCGCGACCTGCGAGGAGGTACTGGCACCCTCGTCGCGAGAGTCATCGGCGCTACCGCCGAACAGCGAGCAGCCGGTCAGCAGGCTGGTGGCCAGGAGCAGGGCCGCGAAACGGGCAGGGGAGTTGGAAACGCGCATCGTGATCCTCGTGGCAAACAACGCGGACGGGCCGTGTTAGAATCGGCTCTAAACCCGCTCACTATAAAGCACTGCGTGGCAAAACGCAGTCATCGGCGGCGCCTCGATCCCGATCCCCGCAAACGGTCACCTTCTTCCATGTCCCAGACCTTCGAAGCACAGCAGCGTGTTCCCGACGCCATGGCCGGTCAGCGCCTCGACCAGGCCGCCGCGGAACTCTTCGCCGATTTCTCCCGCGAGCGCCTCAAGGCCTGGATCAAGGCCGGCGACCTGACCCTGGACGATCGGCCGGCACGGCCCAAGGACAAGGTCTATGGCGGCGAGTGGCTGCGCCTTTGCACCGAGGTCGAGGACGATACTCGCTTCGAGCCCGAGGATATTCCCCTGGACGTGGTCCACGAGGACGACCAGGTGCTGGTGATCAACAAGCCGCCGGGCCTGGTGGTGCACCCGGCGGCAGGCAATCCGGATGGCACCCTGCTCAATGCCCTGCTGCACCACGACCCGGCGCTGGCGTCGGTGCCCCGGGCCGGCATCGTCCATCGCCTGGACAAGGACACCAGCGGCCTGATGGTGGTGGCCAGGACCCTGACCGCCCAGACGGCGCTGGTGGAGCAGCTGCAGGCGCGCACGGTGTCGCGGGAGTACGATGCGATCTGCGTGGGTGTGATGACCGCCGGTGGTACGGTGGATGCGCCCATCGGCCGGCACCCCAAGGATCGCAAGCGCCAGGCGGTGACCGCCTCCGGCAAGCCGGCGGTGACCCACTACCGGGTGGTGGAGCGCTTCCGCGCCCACACCCACGTGCGCTGTCGGCTGGAGACCGGGCGCACCCACCAGATTCGCGTGCATCTCGCCCATCTGCGCTATCCCCTGGTCGGCGACCCCGTCTACGGCGGCCGTCTCAAGCTGCCCGCCGGGGCCTCGGAGACGCTCAAGGAGATCCTGCGCGAGTTTCCGCGCCAGGCACTGCATGCGCGCAAGCTGGCCTTCGTGCACCCGGGGAGTGGCGAGCAGGTGAGCTTCCGTGCGGCGCTGCCGGACGACCTGCTGATGCTGCTCGACTACCTGCGCGACGACCACCAGACGATGCGCTGACTTCCCTGCTGTGCCGAGGAGACTGCCATGAGCGATGCCCCCGACCTGCGGCCCTCCCTGGTCCTGCCCGACTGGCCGGCGCCCACCTCCGTGGGGGCCTTCGTCACCACCCGCGAGACCGGTCCCAGCCAGGGCGACTTCGCCTGCTTCAACCCCGCCGATCATGTGGGTGACAACCCCGACCATGTGGCGCTTTGCCGGCGGCTGCTGCAGAAGCAGGTCGACGATGAGCGCCCGCTGCTGTGGCTCAACCAGGTGCATGGCGCCCGGGTGCAGCAGGCCTACGCGGCCGAGCCGCCCGAGGCCGATGCCGCGGTGGCCTTCGACCGCGACTATGCCTGCGTGGTGCTTACCGCCGACTGCCTGCCGGTGTTCCTCTGCGATCGCCGCGGTGAGCGCGTGGCGGTGGCCCACGCCGGCTGGCGCGGGCTGGCCGGCGGCGTGCTGGAGGCCACGGTGGCCGCGCTGGGTGTGCCGCCGGAGGAGCAGTTGGCCTGGCTGGGGCCGGCGATCTCCAATGCCCAGTTCGAGGTGGGGCCCGAGGTCTACCAGGCCTTCGTCGGCGTGCACCCCGAGGCCGCCGATGCCTTCGACCCCAGCCCCTATCGCCTGGGCCACTACATGGCCGATCTCTACCGCCTGGCGCGCCTGCGCCTGGAGCGTCTGGGTGTCTCGCATATCAGCGGCGGCCACTTCTGCACCGCCTGCGAACCGCGCTTCTACTCCCACCGGCGCGATGACGGCCGCACCGGCCGCATGGCCAGCGTGATCTGGTTGAGATAGCGCCAAGGTGCGATACCGGCTTGTAGGAGGGCGGCTCCGCCGCGCGACTGGCGGCGTCAGGCGCCCAGGGTGTTATCGGTGTCGGCCCTCTCCTCGGGGAGGCCTTCGGCCTCCAGTCGCGATGCAAAGCATCCCTCCTACCACTGGTCCTCTTGTCCCTATCCGTTGACCAGCGTCAACTTGTCACGCACTTCCCCTGGCGGCCGACTTGAAACCCGGCCAGCCTGACGCCATTGAAGGTGTCAAGACATTCACAGGGTCAAGCGGGGCGTCCGACCGCCTCGCCATCCCGATGGAGGAAGTTACTATGCGTTTCGACAAGTTCACCGCCAAGCTGCAGAACGCCGTGGCCGACGCCCAGTCGCTGGCCGTGGGGCGTGGGCATAACCAGCTGGAGCCCGGGCACCTGCTGCTGGCGCTGCTGGAGGCCACCGATACCGGCGTCAAGGCGCTGGTGCAGAAGGCCGGGGGCGATGCGGCTCGCCTGCGTGACGGCCTGGTGGGCCACCTCGACGACCTGCCCAAGGTCGCCAACTTCGACGGCGAGGTGCAACCCTCCCGCGACCTGATCAAGCTCTTCAACCTTACCGACCGTGAGGCCCAGAAGCGTGGCGACCAGTACATCGCCAGCGAACTGGTGCTGCTGGCCGCGCTGGAGATGGGGCACGCGGTGAGCAAGCTGCTGACCCAGGCCGGGGTCACCCGCAAGTCGCTGGAGACCGCCGTCGACAGCGTGCGCGGCGGCGAGAAGGTCGACGATCCCAATGCCGAGGATCAGCGCGAGGCGCTGGAGAAGTACACCCTGGACCTCAACGAGCGCGCGGCCAGCGGCAAGATCGACCCGGTGATCGGCCGCGACGACGAGATCCGTCGCACCATCCAGGTGCTGCAGCGGCGCACCAAGAACAACCCGGTACTGATCGGCGAGCCCGGCGTGGGCAAGACCGCCATCGTCGAGGGGCTGGCCCAGCGCATCGTCGACGGCGAGGTGCCCGAGGGTCTCAAGGACAAGCGCGTACTGTCGCTGGACATGGGCGCGCTGCTTGCCGGGGCCAAGTTCCGTGGCGAGTTCGAGGAGCGCCTCAAGTCGGTGCTCAAGGAGCTGGCCCAGGAGGAGGGCCGGGTGATCCTGTTCATCGACGAGTTGCACACCATGGTCGGCGCCGGCAAGGCCGAAGGCTCCATGGATGCCGGCAACATGCTCAAGCCCGCCCTGGCGCGCGGCGAGCTGCACTGCGTGGGTGCCACCACCCTGGACGAGTACCGTAAGTACATCGAGAAGGACGCCGCCCTGGAGCGTCGCTTCCAGAAGGTGCTGGTGGACGAGCCCTCCGAGGAGGACACCGTGGCGATCCTGCGTGGCCTCAAGGAGCGCTACGAGGTGCACCACAAGGTCGACATCACCGACGGCGCGATCATCGCCGCGGCCAAGCTCTCGACCCGCTACATCACCGACCGTCAGCTGCCCGACAAGGCCATCGATCTGATCGACGAGGCCTCCTCGCGCATCCGCATGGAGCTCGACTCCAAGCCCGAGGAGATGGACCGCCTCGACCGCCGGCTGATCCAGCTGAAGATGGAGCGCGAACACCTCAAGAAGGAGACCGACGAGGCCTCGAAGAAGCGCCTGGAGAGTCTCGAGGGGCAGATCGACGAGCTCGAGCGTGAGTACGCCGACCTCGACGAAATCTGGAAGGCCGAGAAGGCCAGCATCCAGGGGGCGGGCCAGTTCAAAGAGGAGCTCGAGCGGGCTCGTATTGAACTGGAGCAGGCCAAGCGTCAGGGTGACCTGGGCCGCATGTCCGAGCTGCAGTACGGGGTGATCCCGGCGCTGGAGAAGAAGATCGCAGAGTCCAGCGAGGCGGAGGCCGATACCTCCAAGCACACCCTGCTGCGCTCCAGCGTCACCGAGGAGGAGATCGCCGAGGTGGTCTCGCGCTGGACCGGCATCCCGGTGTCCAAGATGCTCGAGGGCGAGCGCGACAAGCTGCTGCGCATGGAGGAGGCGCTGCACGAACGGGTGATCGGCCAGGACGAGGCGGTGACCGCGGTGGCCAACGCCGTGCGCCGCTCCCGTGCCGGGCTGGCCGACCCCAACCGGCCCAACGGCTCTTTCCTGTTCCTCGGCCCGACCGGGGTGGGCAAGACCGAGCTCTGCAAATCGCTGGCCAACTTCCTCTTCGACACCGAGGAGGCGATGGTGCGCATCGACATGTCGGAGTTCATGGAGAAGCACTCCGTGGCGCGGCTGATCGGCGCGCCTCCCGGCTATGTTGGCTACGAGGAGGGCGGTTATCTGACCGAGGCGGTGCGCCGCAAGCCCTACTCGGTGCTGCTGCTCGACGAGGTGGAGAAGGCCCATGCGGATGTCTTCAACATCCTGCTGCAGGTGCTGGAGGATGGTCGCCTCACCGACGGCCAGGGGCGCACCGTGGACTTCCGCAACACGGTGATCGTGATGACCTCCAACATGGGCTCGGACATCATCCAGCGCATGGGCGGCGACGACTCGGACTATGCGCAGATGAAGGAGATGGTGATGGCGGTGGTCGGCGACCACTTCCGCCCCGAGCTGATCAACCGCATCGACGAGGTGGTGGTGTTCCACGCCCTCGGCGAGGCGCAGATCCAGGCCATCGCCGAGATCCAGCTCGACCGCCTGCGTGCGCGGCTGGCCGAGCATGACCTCTCCCTCGAGGTCAGCGAGGAGGCGCTGGCCCTGCTGGCCGAGGCGGGCTTCGACCCGGTATTCGGTGCCCGGCCGCTCAAGCGGGCGATCCAGGCGCGCATCGAGAATCCGCTGGCCCAGGACCTGCTGGCCGGCAAGTTTGCGCCGGGCGACGTCATCCATGTGGAGGCGGAGGGCGACCAGCTGGTGTTCCAGAGCTGAGCCCGCACGCCGCGCGGTAAGGCCGAGTCACACAGCGCCACAAAGCGTTACCTTGCCGCCCGGGCAACCGGGCGGTATCGGTCTACACTGAGATTCAGGTTGCGTCCTGTAACCCCCTTGCCCGTCCCTCCCCGTGAGCGGACGGGCTCTTTTATGGTGCCCGGACCCCAGGGTCGCCTTGCCGAAACGCCCGTCATGGGCTACCCACGCTGTTTCCGCGGTTGACACTGCCACAGTGCTAATGGAATCTTGACCCTTCCTGATACGGGCACGGACCCAGCGGGCAATCCCCCATCGCCGTGTGAAGGGTAGGCCTCACGGCCTCTACTCGCCGAAGGACTTCCGATCGCGGGCCAACCGCCCCGGTCGGCCAACGCCCCGCCGCGGCGAACCGCCGTGATGAGAGTGCAGGCCCCAACAGGGCTTCTTGCCAGGGTTTGGCATCAGGTGCCGGTACTTCCGGCAGCGGCATACCGCCGCACTCGACACCGTCTCCTCCAGCGGAGGCGGATCGCACTCGAGACCTCCAGGGGAGAAAAACACGTGGAATTGCTTTCCGGCGCGGACATGATCGCCCGCTTCCTGCAGGATGAGGGCGTCGAATATATCTATGGCTATCCCGGCGGCGCGGCGCTGCATATCTATGACGCCCTGTTTCGCCAGGACAAGGTCAAGCACATCCTGGTTCGCCACGAGCAGGCCGCCACCCACGCCGCCGACGGCTATGCCCGGGCTTCCGGCAAGCCGGGCACCGTGCTGGTGACCTCAGGCCCCGGCGCCACCAACGCCGTTACCGGCATCGCCACCGCCTACATGGATTCGATCCCGATGGTGGTGCTGTGCGGCCAGGTGATGAGCCACCTGATCGGCGACGACGCCTTCCAGGAGACCGACATCGTCGGCGTGACCCGACCGATCGTGAAGCACAGCTTCTCGATCCGCCACCCGAGCGAGATTCCGGAAGTCCTCAAGAAGGCCTACTACCTGGCCGCCACTGGCCGGCCGGGCCCGGTGGTGGTGGACATTCCCAAGGACATGACCGCGCCCACCGAGCGCTACGAGTACGTCTACCCGAAGAAGGTCAAGATGCGCTCGTACAACCCGGTTACCCGTGGCCATAGCGGGCAGATCAAGAAGGCCGTGGAGCTGATGCTCAAGGCCAAGCGTCCGGTGTTCTACACCGGCGGCGGTGTGGTTACCGGGCGGGCCAGCGAAGGGCTGACCGACCTGGTCAAGCGCTTGGGCTATCCCATCACCACTACCCTGATGGGCATCGGCGCCTACCCCCAGAGCGATCGCCAGTGCCTGGGCTGGCTGGGCATGCACGGCTCCTTTGAATCCAACATGGCCATGCACCATGCCGACCTGGTGATCGCCATCGGCGCGCGCTTCGATGATCGCGTGACCAACAACACCTCGAAGTTCTGCCCCACCGCCAAGGTCATCCATGTGGATATCGACCCGAGCTCGGTCTCCAAGACCGTGCGTGCCGATGTACCCATCGTGGGGCCGGCGGGCAGCGTGATCAGCGAGATGATCAGCCTGGTGCAGGGCAAGGAGATCGCCCATCCCGAGGCGCTCCAGGAGTGGTGGCAGAAGATCGACGGCTGGCGCGAGGAGCGTGCCGGCAAGCTCTACGAGCCCTCCAAGCCCGGCGAGACGATCAAGCCCCAGGAGGTGATCGAGGCGCTGTGCCGGGTGACCCGCGGCGAGGCCTATGTGACTACCGACGTGGGCCAGCACCAGATGTTCGCGGCCCAGTACTACAAGTTCGACAAGCCCAACCGCTTCATCACCTCCGGGGGGCTGGGCACCATGGGCTTCGGCTTCCCGGCGGCCATGGGTATCAAGCAGAACTTCCCCGACGAGCAGGTGATCTGCGTCACCGGCGAGGGCAGCTTCCAGATGATGATGCAGGAGCTCTCCACCTGTAAGCAGTTCGGTGGCGGCGTGAAGATCGTCAACCTGAACAATGCCTCGCTGGGCATGGTGCGCCAGTGGCAGGACCTCAACTACAAGTCGCGTCATGCGCACTCCTACATGGAGTCGCTGCCCGACTTCCAGAAGCTGATCGAGTCATATGGCTTCACCGCGCTGAAGGTCGAGACCCTCGACGAGCTCGAGCCGGCACTGGAGCGTACCTTTGCCGACAAGCACGAGCTGGTATTCCTCGACGTGGCGGTCGACCCGCACGAGCACGTCTATCCGATGCAGGTGCCCCTGGGCTCCATGCGTGACATGCTGCTTTCCAAGACGGAGCGGACCTGATGCGCCATATCATCTCGATTCTGATGGAAAACGAACCGGGCGCCCTGTCTCGCGTGGTGGGGCTCTTCTCGCAGCGCAACTTCAACATCGAGACGCTGAACGTGGCGCCCACCGAGGATCCGACCCTGTCGCGCCTGACGGTCACGACCGTGGGTGACGACCGGGTCATCGAGCAGATCACCAAGCACCTCAACAAGCTGATCGATGTGGTCAAGCTGGTCGACCTCACCGAGGGCAACCACATCGAGCGCGAGCTGATGCTGGTGAAGGTGAAGGCGCTGGGCTCGACCCGCGACGAGGTCAAGCGCACCGCGGATATCTTCCGCGCGCAGATCGTCGACGTGACGCCGAGCCTGTTCACGGTGCAGATCACCGGCGATGCCGGCAAGCTCGACGCCTTCCTGCAGGCCATGGAGCCGGTGGGGGTGCTGGAGGTGGCGCGCACCGGGGTGTCGGGTATTGCCCGCGGGGATAAAGTGTTGTCCCTGTAGCCGGCTCAGCATCAATGCCATCTGTTGCAACGACAAGGCCGCCCCGAGGGGCGGCCTTCGTGCGTCTGGGCCCGGCTCAGCGTTCCACCACCTCGTCCCAGAGCGCGCGGATCAGCGGGCTGCGCAGGCGCCGCCGCTCAAGCACGCAGAGGCCGACGTCATAGTGCGGCAGCTCCGGTTTCACCGGCAGGATACGCACCCGTTCCCGCAGCGGGCTGTTGTCGAGCACGATCCTGGGCACCACGCCGATGCCGAAGCCCAGCCCCACCATGCTGACGATCGCCTCGTGGCCGGCCACCTGGGCATAGATCCGCGGCGTTACGCCCAGGGCTCGAAACCAGGTGTCGGCATGGCTGCGTGACAGGCCGGCTTCGGAGAGGATCATGGGTACCTCGCGCCATTGTTCGGCGCTGGGTGACTCCGGCCTGGGCGGGATCCAGTCGGGCGTTTCCCGGGGAGCGATAAAGACCAGCGGCGCCCGGGTCAGCGACTTGAAGGCCAGCGCCTCCGGGGTCTGACGCGGACGCGGCGTGATTGCCATGTCCTCATCCCCGGCCAGCACACGGCTCATCGCCTCGGCGGGGTCGCCGGTATGCAGCTTCAGCTCGATGCCGGGGTGGCGACTGCGGAACTCGCTGAGCAGTTCGTAGAGGAAGCTGTAGCTGGCGGTGACCGAGCAGTAGACGCTGATCTCGCCGGTGAGCCGTCGGGCCTCGCTCATCAGCGACAGGCGCAGCTCCTCCCAGCGCTCCAGGGTCTCGCGGGCATAGTGCTGGAAGGTCTCGCCCTGGCGGGTGAGGGCGACGTGTCGGTTGTCGCGCTCGAACAGGGTCACTCCCAGGCTCTCTTCCAGCTGGCGGATGGAGCGAGAGAGAGTGGAGGTGCTGACGTGGCATGCCTCGCTGGCGCGCCCGAAGTGCAGGGTGTCGGCCAGGGCGAGGAAGTGGTTGAGGGGGCGCATGTCCATGCCAGCAATTATTGCATATCCCGGGATGTAGCGTTGCAAATATCGCGTTTTACGCAATGGAGAGGCTGGCGTATGGTTGAGCCATCGGATGCCGCGAACCCAGTCCCGCGTCAGACGGGGCGGGTGGCCATCAACGCTGACACCCTCACTTATTTCATGTTTTCAGGAGCACGATATGCACGTTTACTACGACAAGGATTGTGACCTCTCCCTCATCCAGGGCAAGAAGGTCGCCATCGTGGGTTACGGCTCCCAGGGCCATGCCCACGCCAACAACCTCAAGGAGTCCGGCGTCGATGTGACCGTCGCCCTGCGTGAAGGCTCCTCCTCCGCCGCGAAGGCCGAAGGTGCCGGCCTCAAGGTCGCCAGCGTACCCGAGGCATGCAAGAACGCCGACGTGGTGATGATCCTGGCGCCGGACGAGAACCAGAAGGCGATCTACGAGAACGAGGTCGAGCCGAACCTGAAGCAGGGCGCCACTCTGGCCTTCGCCCACGGCTTCAATATCCACTACAACCAGATCGAGCCGCGCAAGGATCTGGACGTGGTGATGATCGCTCCCAAGGCCCCGGGCCATACCGTGCGCTCCGAGTTCGTGCGTGGGGGCGGTATTCCGGACCTGATCGCCATCCATCAGGACGCCACCGGCAACGCCAAGGAGCTCTCCCTTTCCTACGCGGCAGCCATCGGCGGCGGTCGCAGCGGCATCATCGAGACCACCTTCAAGGACGAGACCGAGACCGACCTGTTCGGCGAGCAAGCCGTGCTTTGCGGCGGCGCCGTGGAGCTGGTCAAGGCCGGCTTCGAGACCCTCACCGAGGCAGGTTACGCCCCGGAGATGGCCTACTTCGAGTGCCTGCATGAGCTCAAGCTGATCGTCGACCTGATGTACGAGGGCGGCATCGCCAACATGAACTACTCCATCTCCAACAACGCGGAGTATGGCGAGTACGTGACCGGCACCGAGGTGATCAACGAGCAATCTCGCGCGGCCATGCGCAACGCCCTGAAGCGCATCCAGACCGGCGAATACGCCAAGATGTTCATCAACGAGGGTAACAGCAACTACCCCTCCATGACCGCGCGTCGTCGCTTGAACGCCGAGCATGAGATCGAGCAGGTGGGTGCCAAGCTGCGCGGCATGATGCCGTGGATCGCGGCCAACCAGCTGGTGGACAAGAGCAAGAACTGATCGAGTCGGCAACTCGAGAAGAGGACCAGGGGCGCGGGCAACCGCGCCCCTGGTCGTTTTCGGGTGGTGCCAGTTGGCATGGTTGGCTTTGCGCCCATGGGTGGCCGTGCAAGAATGGCCCCATGATTTCCAGGCAACGGATGAGACGATGAGTCAGGATCCCCGCAGCAATGAGCATGATGCTTCGCCCCACAGCGAAGGGCCGCCTCGGGAAGGGGAGCGACCCCAGGACGAGGACCTGGCGTCGGTCTTCCTGCGCGAGACGGAGGTGATCGAGGAAGCCGAAGAGGATGGCCGCACCGTCAGGCGCAAGGGCATCTACCTGCTGCCCAATCTCTTCACCACCTCGGCGCTGTTCGCCGGCTTCTTTGCGGTGATTGCCGGCATCAACGGCGACTTCACCGCCGCCTCCGTGGCGATCTTCATCGCCATGGTGCTCGACGGCCTGGATGGTCGCGTGGCCCGGATGACCAACACCCAGAGTGCCTTCGGTGCGGAGTATGACAGCCTCTCCGACATGCTCTCCTTCGGGGTGGCGCCGGCGCTGGTCGCCTTTACCTGGATCCTCCAGGATATCGGCAAGACCGGCTGGGTGGTGGCCTTCCTCTATGTGGCCTGCGCCGCCCTGCGCCTGGCACGCTTCAATGTGCAGATCGGCAGCGTCGACAAGAAGTGGTTCATCGGCCTGCCCAGCCCCTCGGCGGCGGCGCTGGTGGCGGCCAGTGTGTGGACCTTCCACAGCTTCGATGCCGAGGCCTTCGGGTTCAAGCTGCTGATGCTGGTGATCGTGGCTGCCGCCGGCGTGCTGATGGTCAGCAATATCCGCTACTACAGCTTCAAGGATATCGATCTCAAGGGGCCGGTGCCTTTCGTGGTGCTGCTGGCCATCGTGCTGGGCTTCGTGGTGATCAGCGTGGAGCCCTCGGTGATGTTGCTGCTGCTGTTCGGTGCCTATGTGGTTTCTGGGCCGGTGATGGCTGCGATGCGCAAGCTCAAGCACCAGCCCGAACCCTGAAAGTTTCCTGTTTGTCGGTTGGCTACGCCCGCTTTGTGCGGGCGTCGTCGTCTCTGAAACTTTTTTATCCTAAGGTCTTGCACGCCGCCGGGGAAAGCCGTAAAGTACGCATCCGCTGCCGGCGACGGGCAAACGTTGCAGGCGGTGGAAGTGGCAGAAGTGATTGTTCTGCATGGATTATTTTCGAAGCAGGTCGAATTGCTTCGAAACATTCCGATTGACAATCACGGCACGTTCGGTAGAATGTGCGCCACTGGTTCTACAGGGCTCGCTGAGGGCTCTATTCGCAGCCATCTCGGCAGGAAGAGATGGGCGTTCAGCGGGGACACGGTCGGGATGCAGCGCATCGCCAACCACCGCTTGACACGCTGACGCGAATCGGTAGAATACGCCTTCCTCGCAGGGCGCTGGCGACACGGAGTTCGCTCCGGCCGGCAGCAAGCGAGACGCTTCACCCGACAGGGTTTGAAGCCGCTCTTTAACAATCGATCAGGTAATTCATGTGGGCGCTTGTCGATGGCTCGGTGATCCATATCATTGAACCATCAAGGCAAGCGACTCGTCATAGATCTTCGGATCTATTTGAGAACGTTTGAACCTTGAGCCAAGTTTGGTGCTACTTCAAGCACTTATGATCTTAAACTGAAGAGTTTGATCATGGCTCAGATTGAACGCTGGCGGCAGGCCTAACACATGCAAGTCGAGCGGAAACGATGGAAGCTTGCTTCCAGGCGTCGAGCGGCG